>Ga0209384_1000036_pt1 | contig 91017 bp, 95 predicted proteins | sample CoawatmetaG05DNA_FD_187511 | JGI IMG/M metagenome (GOLD analysis project Ga0209384, IMG submission 187511) | Marine microbial communities from the West Antarctic Peninsula - Coastal water metaG058-DNA (SPAdes) (version 2) | ecosystem: Environmental > Aquatic > Marine > Coastal ... | reverse complement strand
GTACTCTTTCCTGAACCACTTACTCCTGCAACTACAGTAAATACGCCTAATGGTATAGATACATCAAATCCTTTAAGATTATGTTGACGCACTCCTTCTAAGGTGATGTTCCCCTTTGGTTTTCGCAGTGATTCAGGAAAAGGAATGCCAAGCCTACCTGTTAAGTACCCAGCGGTAAGTGAGGATTCATGAGACAAAACATCCTCTGGTAGACCACAAGCAACAATTTCACCGCCAAGGTTTCCTGCCGCAGGACCTATATCAATCAAGTAATTTGCAGCACGCATAAAAGCCTCTTCATGCTCGACCACTATGACGGTATTCCCTTTATCGCGGAGTGCCCGTATAATTTCAATGAGCTGGTAGGCGTCCTGCGGATGAAGCCCAATACTAGGTTCGTCTAAAATATATAAGGAACCAACCAGGGCTGACCCCAGTGAAGTAGCGAGCTGAATACGCTGGCTTTCCCCACCACTTAAGGTACCGCTTATTCTGTTGAGGTTTAAATAAGAGAGACCTACATTTACCAAAAAGTCAATACGAGTACTTATTTCTGTTAATAGACGTTTTGCAATTTCAGCATCACGATCATTAAGCGTTAACTCCGCAAAGAATATTTTGAGCTTGCGAAGGGGGAGTTCCACTAATTCGTGCAGTGCAGTGCCGTTTATTTTCACGTAAGAGGCTTCAGGCCTGAGTCGTTTGCCTTTACATGAAGAGCAACTCGTTCTGCCACGGTAGCGACTGAGCATTACTCGAAATTGAATTTTATAACTCTTGCTTTCTAAGTGTTTGAAAAAGGCATTGATTCCTTTAAAACCTTTGCCACCTTCCCAGAGCACTTCTTTTTCCGCACTAGTAAGGTCCATATAAGACCGATGTACTGGGAAATCCACTGCAGCAGCACCCAAAATGAATTTATCTTTCCACCTACTCATTGTTTCGCCTTTCCACGGAGCAATACATCCTTCGAATACACTGAGCGTTTGATTAGGCACAACCAAGTCTTCGTCTACCCCGATGATGCTCCCAAATCCTTCGCACTTAGGACAGGCACCTATGGGATTGTTGAAGCTAAATAAATGTGTGGAAGGTTCAATAAATTGTATTCCATCTAATTCGAACAAACTGTTGAATTCCGAAGGTTTCTCACCGTTTAAATAATCGATTAAGCAGGTTCCTCTTCCCTCATAAAAGGCAGTTTGTATGGAATCTTGCAGGCGGTGGATATTTTCCTGATCTCCAACCCTAACTACAGCACGGTCTACTACTAATTTTATAACGGGATCATCAAAGATGCCTTCTTTAATAGCGTCGTCTATACGAATGACCTCGCCATCTTTCATCATCCTAGCGAAGCCTTGTTGTGCTAAAATGGTCAGATGTTGTAGTGCAGTTCTATCCTTAAACGTTACCGGAGCGACGATCAGAAATCGAGTGCCCTCTGGGTGTATATCTATACTGTCAATAACGTCTTCTACTTGATGACGCTTGACCTCTTCTCCTGAAACAGGACTGTATGTTTTACCAATTCTAGCAAATAGAAGCTTCAAGTAATCATAAATCTCTGTAGTCGTTCCTACTGTGGATCGGGGGTTCTTACTACTGACCTTTTGCTGAATAGCTACTGCTGGAGGAATACCCTTAATATACTCCACCTTTGGCTTGTCTAATTTCCCTAAGAACTGTCGTGCGTAAGAGCTTAAACTTTCGACATACCTACGCTGTCCTTCAGCGAATAAGGTGTCAAAAGCTAATGAGCTCTTTCCTGATCCGCTCACTCCTGTGATGACCACAAGTTGGTTTCGAGGTATATTTACACTAACTTCCTTAAGGTTATGGACAGCTGCGCGTTTGATTTCTATGTATTGGGTCATGCTCAGAAAAGGGCTAAAACACAAAAGTAACCTTTAAATAGATGGATGGTTCTGCCAAAAAGCATCAAATTGGAATAGTATTTGATTCTAGTTCTTATATTCACCATAAATAAAATGACTTGCTTATAGAAAAACTGCTACGCTAAATCCTTATTGTATGAACTTAGGAACACAGGAAGACCACGTTTTAGTGGCGCTGTACCGTAGTGGAAACGAGCAAGCTTTTGAGGTGTTGATCCGAAGACACCAGAAAAGAATTTTCCTCCAGATTTATTCTAAAGTGCATGATGCACAAATTGCTGACGATCTTTTTCAAGAGTCGTTTATAAAGATCATTCGCTCTTTACGTAAATCTAATTATGAGGAAAAGGGTAAATTCCTGCCTTGGGCGCTTCGCGTAGCCAGCAATACCACCTTAGATTACTTCAGAAAGGAGTCTAGAAAGAAAGAGTTTCGCCCAAGCGGAGAGTTTACTGTTTTTGATTCATATGGTCAATCAGACCGACCGTATGAGGCTGAGCTTATAGAGTCACAAATCAACGAAGACTTGTACAAACTCATTTCATATCTGCCACTGGAACAACGTCAGGTTTTAGAGTTGAGGGTGTTCTGTGATTACAGCTTTAAAGATATTGCAGAAGAAACAGGAGTTAGCATAAATACTGCTCTAGGTAGAATGCGATATGCGGTAACGAACATGCAGAAATTAATGGTGAAGCACAATATAAGTTTAGAAATGTAATCTCCATTTATACGAAGCGTATTTGATTTTGCGTTATACAGGAAACGTAAACAAATTGCCATGGCGAAAACATTACATTTCGAAAACCTGGACGTGGGAGCGTCTGAAAAAACCATCCGATTTTTATTAAACTACAGTACTTCAACAATATCTATACAGTTGTCAGAAGATCTCGAAGGACTAGAAGAAATTTTCAAAAACTAAAAAAGCCCGCATTGCGGGCTTTTTTTTCTAGTTAGCGATATCAGAGAAAAACTTAAGCCTGATGAGTTGCAATTCTTGTTCCTCGTAATCTTCACCAAACTCTGTTGTTAATTCCTCAAGGGAACCTGCCGTAGCCTCTTCAGTTAAATATTCAAAAAGCTCTTCAATGCTTTCTTCATCGAGAATATCATCGATGTAATAGTCGATGTTTATTTTAGTTCCGCTGGTTACGATTCGCTCCATTTCCTCAAGAAGTTGCGGCATTTTTAATCCTTTGGCGCTGGCAATATCTTCTAAAGGAAGTTTACGGTCAGTACTTTGAATGATATAAACTTTCAGCGCACTTTTATTCGCTATAGTTTTAAACACCATGTCTTGCGGACGATCTATATCATTTTCTTTGACATAAGACTCTATCAACGCTACCATGGGACCGCCAAATTTCTTTGCCTTTCCTTCACCAACTCCTTGAATATTTTTTAATTCTTCCAAGTCACATGGATAAATGGTGGCCATTTCGCTTAGGGAATGCTCACTAAACACCGCATATGGAGGAACACTTTTGCTTTTGGCGATTTTCTTTCTGAGGTCTTTAAGGTGACCATATAACTGTTCATCCACAGCGACTACCTTTTTAATTTCAACACTGTTATTGAGCTCTTTGTAGTCAATTTCCTTGCGTACTCTAAAGGCCTTTGGAAGCTTCCCTGTGTTGCCCTTTTCAGTGGTCTGTACTGTTCCGTATGCGTCAATGTTTTTTGCGAGGTACAGTCGGATGATTCCTTGGCGGACTACTGCACGAAGGTGACTCTCACTTTTATCTTTGTGTGTTCCCCATGATTTTAACGAGTTTGCGTTATGCTGAGAAAGTAGGGCAGTCATGTTGCCTCGAAGGATGTTGATGACTTCAGAGGTTTTGAATTTGCCATGGGTTTCATTTACGGCTGCAATAACATCCAGTAATTCTGCAGAAGCATCCACTTTCTCCCTTGGATGCCTGCAGTTATCGCACATTTTATCGCAGTCATCTTCATGAAATACTTCACCGAAATAGTGCAATAAAACACGTCTTCTGCATGTTGCTGCCTCTGCATATCCTGTGGCTTCTTCGAGCAGCTGACGACCAATTTCTTGCTCGCTTACCGTTTTTTTTGTTAGAAATTTCTGAAGACGTTCAATATCTTTAATATCAAAATAAGTGATACAAGTTCCTTCACCACCGTCTCTTCCCGCACGTCCAGTTTCCTGATAATAGCTCTCCAGAGATTTAGGCATGTCATAATGTAGTACAAAACGAACGTCTGGCTTATCTATGCCCATCCCAAATGCAATGGTAGCTACAATAACGTCACAGTCTTCGTTGAGGAAAGCATCTTGATGCCTCACCCTTGTTGCTGAATCTAGTCCTGCATGATAAGGAAGGGCATTAATCCCGTTGATCTGAAGCTGCTTAGAAATGTCCTCCACTTTTTGCCTCGAAAGACAATATACAATGGAGGTCTTGCCTTTGTGCTGGCTCAATAACTTTATGATATCATGGTCAATGTCTCTCTTCGGACGTACCTCATAATAAAGGTTGGGCCGGTTAAAGCTCGAAAGGAAGATTTGAGGGTCTTCCATTCCTAATGTTTTCATGATATCTAGCTGGACTTTAGGTGTCGCCGTAGCCGTTAAGGCAATAACAGGACGCTCGCCCAATGCCTTAATACTCTGTCTTATGCTTCGGTAATCAGGTCTAAAATCATGTCCCCATTCGGAGATACAATGCGCTTCGTCTATGGCGAAAAAACTTATGGTTAGCTGAGATAACAGCTCAATGTTAGCCGGTTTATTTAAAGACTCCGGGGCTACGAACAATAGTTTGGTTAATCCAGACTTTAAGTCCGTATGAACCTGCTCTAGTTGTCCTTTGTTTAGAGAACTGTTGAGCACATGTGCTATTCCATCCACTTCAGAATGTCCGCGAATTGCATCTACCTGATTTTTCATCAATGCGATTAACGGACTGACGATTATGGCGGTCCCTTCTGCCGCTAATGCTGGTAATTGATAACAAAGACTTTTTCCGCCACCGGTAGGCATGATAACGAACGTATCTTTCCCGGAAGAAATACTTTCGATAATTGCACGTTGATTTCCTTTAAACTCTGTAAAACCAAAAAATTGCTTTAGCTGGTGTTCCCAATTCACGGAAGACATATTTACTTGATTTTCACTTTATTCTCTTAAGATAAGGGAATTTTACAAGGCTAGTGAAGGTACTACAGAATGTTTTTCGGATTTTTGACCCCGACATACTTATGAACAAGACGACAAATAGAATGGCAATGAATTTTTTGGACCACTTAGGTGAGCTCCGATGGCACCTTGTGCGTTCGTCTATTGCTATTGTAGTTTTTTCAACGATCGCGTTTCTCTCAAAGTCAATTGTTTTTGACGTACTTATTTTTGGACCTAAGCAGCCCGGTTTTCCAACCTATGTATTCTTTTGTGAGCTGTCTGGCTATATAGGTGGTGATGTGTTTTGCTTTACGGAAATGCCGTTTGAGTTGCTTAATATGAGAATGAGTGGACAATTTCAGATGCATTTATGGGTGTCCATAGTGGCAGGTATGATTGTCGCATTTCCATATGTTTTTTGGGAAATCTGGCGTTTTATTTTGCCAGGGCTACATCCAAACGAGCGGAAAAACTCAAAAGGAGTTATCCTGTTTACAACCATTTTATTCACCTTAGGTGTCCTCTTTGGTTACTACATTATAGTACCGTTAAGTGTTCAATTCCTAGGGACGTATGCGGTGAGTGCTGAGGTAGTGAATAGGATTGATCTGACGTCATACATCTCCATGGTCAGTTCAGTCACCTTGGCCAGTGGAATATTGTTTCAGTTGCCTATCGCAATATACTTTTTGAGTAAAATTGGCGTTGTGACACCAGAATTACTAAAGACCTACCGGAGGCATGCTATTATTGGAATATTACTATTGAGTGCTATTATCACGCCACCTGACATTGCATCACAGGTGCTCGTGACTTTGCCAGTATTATTTTTGTATCAAATCAGTATTGCAGTAAGTAGAAGAATTGTTAAGCGTAAAAAGGCCGCAACTTCATGAAACTAGAAGCGAAAAACATAGTCAAGAAGTACCGTTCAAGAACCGTGGTCAATGACGTGAGTTTTGAAGTAAATCAGGGCGAAATCGTAGGTCTATTAGGACCTAATGGAGCAGGTAAAACAACCAGCTTTTACTCTGTAGTTGGGCTGATAAGACCGTTCAGCGGTCATGTATTATTAGATGGCGTGCCTATTGAAAAGCTGCCCATGTTTAAACGGGCCCAATTAGGTATTGGATACCTGGCTCAGGAAGCGTCTGTGTTTAGAAAGCTCAGTGTGGAAGATAATATTACAGGTGTACTAGAAATGACCAAGCTTTCTAAATCTGATCAAAGAGACCGTCTAGAAGAGTTACTGGAAGAGTTTGGATTGCAGCACATTCGTAAAACCAGAGGCGATTTACTCAGTGGTGGTGAACGTCGCAGAACTGAAATTGCCAGGGCATTAGCTACCAAGCCTAAGTTTATTTTGTTGGATGAACCTTTTGCCGGGGTGGATCCTATCGCCGTCGAGGATATTCAAGAAATAGTTGCTGGGCTCAAGGCGAAAAATATCGGAATACTTATTACGGACCATAATGTGCAGGAGACTTTAGCTATTACGGATCGCACTTATTTAATGTTTGAAGGCAAAATACTTAAGAGTGGAACTGCAGAGGAATTAGCTTCAGACGAACAGGTAAGACGTGTGTATCTGGGTCAGAATTTCGAACTCAGAGCGCGGAGGTAGTCTTTGACCTTTGCTGCAAGTGTTTTCTGAGGAGTTCTAACCGGAAGTCCTTGGTAATCATTTAATAGAGGAGAGAATCTTTCTATCGCCGATTGATAAAGAGGAAGATCTTGTTCGTTCATGCTTTCCCACACGCTTTGGTCCCCTTCGTTTTTCTTGCTGCCTGAGTTGTGGTGCTCTACTAAAGTATTCCTCCAATGAAAGAGTTCACCGAAGTATGCTATAGAGGCCGCATAGTGCTCGGTAAAACCCACAGCATCTAATCGATCTAAATTCTTAAGTGCTTTTTCTAAGGCACTGCTGTCTTGTAAAAACTCTTGTTGATTCAAATATCCGCTCAAGAATGCAGTTTGTCGGTTGTTACTTTGCACCAATCGTGTAAAATCCTGAGGGCTTTCGATGCCTTGCATGAGTTGTTTGTGCTTCTCATTCATTCTTTGTTGATAGTGATTGTAATGTGAAACAGAACGTGCAACAGGAGCTCTAAAGAGGGTGACTACAGTGGCATTTGATGCTACAATCACAGGCCTAAGCGGGAAATGTCCATAAATACACAGAATTTTAGGATCCTCTAACGCTTTTACTAAGGATTCATCTAGATTATCATGTGAATAAATAGCACAACGTTTGTCCTCAGAATAATTACTTTCCAGCAATAATCGCAAGGATGTCCCTGCAGTTTTTGGGATGTGAATAAAAACGAGTTTCTTTGAATTTCGCATTGGCTCGAAAATACATGAATAAACCCAATTATCAACGCCCAGTTTTCATCCTAGGTATGCACCGCTCTGGTACATCCATGGTGGCTCGTGCATTGAACGAAGCAGGAGTATACATGGGGGCTATACGTGATCACAACGCTGAAGCATTGTACGCTGTAGATCTCAATGAACGACTTTTTAGTGCATTGGAGGCGTCTTGGTGGCAACCACCAACCCAAGAAGATTTGAAAGGCAATATGCCGTTATTTGAGCAAGACTTAAGTCGCGAAGATCTTTTTGGCGCTCATTTAAAGCATTATAGTGGTCGTTTAGCCACATTAAAACTAAGTCATAGTGGTAAATGGGGAGTAAAAGATCCTCGTCTGTGCTATACGTTGCCGTGGTGGCTTGAGCGATTCCCGGAAGCAAAGGTCATATGGGTATTGCGGGATGAACAGGAAGTAGTTCAGAGTTTGATGCGCAGACAGTTCAAGGAAGACGAAGCTCAGAGTAGTTTAACAGAGGCATCTGCCTTGGCATTAGTGCGCAGCTACAATGAAGCTGCGGCGCTGAATATTCGCAATTCCGGTGTGGAGCATAAAGTTTTGAAATACAGTGACTTGGTTAGTGAAGATGAGATGCTACAGCGCAAGACTTGGTTCTCTCTATATCAATTTATTCATATCCATCCTGGTCAAATGACTGGTTTTAAGAGAAAGTCTAATCGAATAATTAAAGCACCAGCACCTATTAAAAAATTGGATGTACCCACAGAAGGTCCATTGGTCAGTGTGATCGTGCCTAACTATAACCACGCTCCTTTTTTACCGCAGCGTATTGAGTCAATATTAAAACAGTCCTATCGAAATATAGAGGTCCTTCTAATGGATGACAAGTCCCCGGACAACAGCTGTGAGATTTTACTTGATTATGCAGAAAGCGACGACCGAGTATCATACTTATTTAACAAACATAATTCGGGAAGTCCTTTTGCACAGTGGGAAAAAGGTGCCGCATGGGCAAAAGGAAAATACCTCTGGATTGCAGAGAGCGATGATTGTTGTGAGCTAGATATGCTGGCCTTACACGTTCATGCTCTAGAGTCAAATGAAGATGCTGTCGTCACCTACAGTCATAGCCATCTCGTAGATGAGCGGGGTGAATTCCTTAGGGACTTTAAAGATGATTATAGTTTCATTTTTGGAGATGCTTCGCGCTGGTCTAATGACTTTACAGCCCATGGTCCTTCCGAAGTAGCGTCTACCATGGTTTTTTCCAATACGATTCCTAATGCCAGTGGCGCATTGTTTAGAAAGGCTGTGTTTGATAGGGTGGGAGCACCTGAGGTGACATGGAAGCTCAATGGGGATTGGTTGTTTTATGCCAGATTATTGCAAGAAGGAGATGTGGTTTTTCATGCGCAACCTCGAAATAAATTTAGATTTCATGAGCATACACAACGTAATAGAGCGATTGCGTCTTACACTGCCTTTGATGAGATATTAAACATGTATGCCGTTTTCGAGCTAAATCATTGGGTTCCATTAGAAACATTACAAAGAGCACGTGCTCAGGTTGCTATGTGGTGGGCCGCAAATGTATTCTCGATGTCGCGTACGTCAGATGTATTGCAGAACAATATCAGGTTATACCATTCCTTTAGGGTATATAGAAAAGGCTTATTGGCCTATATTTTTAAAAATGGTCTGATAAAAATAACGGGTCAATTATTTATTATGTTAGGTCTTAAAAAGCCCGTGAAGAAATTAGCTGCCAGGTTGTTCCCTAAAACTTTTTTCCCTCATTAAATGCGTATATCTGTCATCATACCTGCCTTTAATGCGGCCTCGACCATTGAGCAAACACTGCAAAGTGTTTTAGATCAAACCACATTACCTTTTGAGGTTATTGTGGTAGATGATGGATCAACGGACAGGACATCTGTGGTAGTGCATGAGTTTACAGGCTTGCCTATCAAGGTGCTTACCCAGTCTAATCAGGGACTTGGCGCAGCTAGGAATGCCGGAATGGAAATTGCTACTGGAGAAGCCTATGCCTTTTTAGATGCGGATGATCTTTGGATTTCGACCAAGCTAGAAGTTGCATTTAACGCGCTTCGTGCACATGAAAACACGGACTGGTTCTATACACCAATCTTGGAATGGGATGGAGAGAATAAGCGAAAAAGATCTTGCCCAAAAATCCACTCTATTGAGGATTTTCTTGCGTATAATCCTATCGTGCCCAGCACAGTGGTTATGAGGAATACTCTTTCTTTTCAATGGGAACATCGTAGATCCATGCAGGAGGATGTAGGGGCGTATTTAAAACTTTTTACCAAAGGTGTTTATCCAAGGAGAATACCGCAAATAGGGACGTTATATCGCGTTGATTATGGCATGACACAAGATTTAGATGACCATTATCTTAAGGTTTTTAATGCAGTAGATGATGCCCTGAAAAACGGTTTTTTGACGGAGACACAATTTGCTTTATACAAGGTTAGAAAGTCCTATGAAGCAGCACGTACCTACAGGAAACGCGGTGATCAAGATAGCAGGCATATATGGAAGTCAAAGTTAAAAGAGGCTGAAAAAAAATGCCGTATTCCATTAAAATTGAGGCTTAGAATCTGGTTACTGGCCTAAAAATAGCGTTTCCACCCAATACCTGAAAAGACAAAAGGATAATCGTTTAGGCCCAAAGTGGTGTAAAGTTGTATTTGATGTTTATTCCAGATCTTCGAGATCTTAACGTCTAAAACCCTTGGCCAATCTCCGTCCAAGAAATATCCTGTAAAGCTTCGTATTGCAGCGCTATATTGCCATCCTTTAACCTCTGTAGACCACTTGATGTTACCTAGAAACCCGTCGTTCTGTGGATAGGCAATCCACATGGTTTGATATACTTGAAACCCCGCATCCCATTGAAAAGAGTGTTTTTGTTCACTATTTCCCCAGTTGCTCTGTAAATGATGTATTCCACTAAAGAAATAGGCATATCCCGGAGCATCCGTAAACCGAGCGTCGGAAAGTGGTCCAGCCGCTGTTTTGGTATGGGCGGTTAAGTGTATCTCCATCGTTGAATTAGCGAAGAGTCGAGTGCTGACATTGAATAAGAAGTCACCTACTTGAATACCTTTTCCGGTTTCACCTCGTGAGACTCTGAGATCTCTAACCTCATTACTTGTTTTAAAATACTCTAAGCTCTGGTGTTTTACTTGAAAGCGCGTATGTCCTCGTCTCCAGAAAAGCTCATTATGCCAACTGTGAAACTGGTCGTCACTTCTTAAGCTGTGTTGCGTGTTGCTTTGGAAATAACTTTTGTCCTCATCTATGAACGTAGGTATTGGCAGTGCATTTGGTCCTAGGTAGCCATGTGCATAGTTCATGTACTCTGTCCAAGGGGTAGTGCCGTCCCAGCCGTGCAGATTATTCCACCAAGCGAACTGAGCATGGCCTTTGAGGCTTAAAAAGAGGAGTCCTAAGACAATCAGGCCACGCTTCATTATTCCAGATCTGTATTTATTTTCTGTCTTAAATAGACTAAATGAGGATTCTTTTCGGCCATATGTTTGAATTTCTCCTCAGGTAAGTAAAGTTTTTTCACTTGCTCACTCTCGATTATTTTAATCTCGAACCTTAAGGAATAGTTGTTCAATTTTTCTCGTAAATAGGGGACCAATTGTTTTTGCTCGTCATTAAAATAGCCCAGTTGAATGTTATTGTCCAGTTCGATCTGTAAGGTGTTTTTATCAATAATTTTAGGCGTTTGAGCAAGGAAAAGACTTCTCATCGCTGTTTTAACATGACGTTGCTTAGCGTACACTTCCATCGCTAGTTTAAGCTCATGGTCATTAAAGACACTTTGTGGTCCTTCTTGAGCTACTGGTGCCTCCTTATCGTTATTCCCTTCGCTTGGACTTTGTTTAATTTTCGTAGCAGAATCACCCATCTCTTTCATGGCATCCATAAGAGAAAGTCCGCCGGAGCCAACTTTTCTTCTTTTCCTAGCTGCCACCGGCTTTGTTGAGGAAGGTTCTTGTTTTAAGATTTCGTGGTCTTCAATCTCTGGGACTACCGGTGCTTCGCCAAAAGCACTTCCCAGGTCCGCTCGGGGAGTGTTAGATTTTTCAGAAGAACCATTTACTGCAGATTCTTCAGGTAAGTTTTCGTCAGAAACTACGGGTACTGGTAATTTTTGAGGGCTTTGTGGTTCGGGCAACGACTGGTCTCTTCTGGGTAGCGTGTCCGGCAGGAAGTCGTCCGTTGATTTGTCCCTGCTAGTTATGGCGTTCGGCTGAGTTTTTTTTTTTTCTTGCGAGATGAACTCAATCAATTTTAGCAGTCCTAATTCCACCAATATTCTTGGTTGACTTGACATCTTATACTGACTATCTAGATCGTTAAACACCTTAAGACCATGGAGTAAAAAGCGAGTTGCACTCTCTGAGCTTTGTGATAAGTAGCGTTGCTTTATCGCAGGCCCGACCTCTAGAAGTTGTACGGTTTTGGGCTCGCGGGCGACCAATAAATCTCTAAAGTGCTTGGACATACCTACTACAAATTCATGTCCATTAAATCCTTTTTCCAGTACTTCATTATAAAGCAATAATAAATCAGGGTAATTAATTCCTTGGGCAAGATCTATGGTTCTGAAAAAGTAGTCGTAGTCTAAAATATCAAGCACTTCCACTACCTGAGCATAAGTGAGGGTGTCTCCAGAAAAACTGACCATGCGATCGAATAGACTCAGTGCATCTCTCAATGCGCCATCTGCTTTCTCTGCAATCATGTGAAGCGCTTCAGGTTCTGCATGAACCCCTTCCTGTTTCGCGACATGGGCCAAGTGATTTGCAATGTCTTCTACTGTAATCCTTTTGAAATCAAATATTTGACAACGGGAGAGAATGGTGGGTATGATCTTGTGCTTTTCTGTCGTTGCTAAGATGAAGATGGCATGTGCTGGAGGCTCTTCTAATGTTTTTAAAAACGCATTAAAGGCTTGCTGGCTCAACATGTGAACCTCATCAATGATATAAACTTTAAATTTCCCGGTCTGTGGTGCGAACCGAACCTGGTCAATCAACCGTCGTATATCATCTACGGAGTTGTTGGATGCAGCATCAAGTTCAAAGATATTCAGCGCCAGTTCATCGTCAGTGAGTTCTACACCCGAATTAATTACTTTCGCTAAAATCCGTGCACAGGTAGTCTTGCCAACCCCCCTGGGTCCACAGAACAATAGAGCCTGAGCTAGATGGTCGTTTTGAACACTCTTTAATAAAGTGTCCGTAATGTGCGACTGTCCAACCACCGATTCAAAGGTCTGTGGTCTATATTTGCGTGCTGATACAATGAACTGCTCCATATCACAAATATAAGCTAGGAATAGACCTTATAAGGGTGAAATAAAAAAAGAGCTGTCCACACGTTGCTAACATTAGTTGGTTCGTTGGAAAAAGTCTTGTACATTTGCACTCCTAAATTTTTAGTTCAAATAATTATGAATCAATACGAAACCGTTTTCATTTTGAATCCCGTTTTATCTGAAGATCAGGTAAAGGAAGCGGTAGATAAGTACGTGGCCTTGTTGAAAGACAGAGGCGCGAACATTATCAACAAAGAAAACTGGGGCCTCAAGAAGATGGCGTACCCAATCCAAAAGAAAAAAAGTGGTTTTTACCATTTTTTAGAATTTACAGCTCCTGGTGAAGCAATTGCGCCTGTGGAAGTTGAATTTAAGCGAGATGAGCGTATAATGCGCTTTCTGACTGTTAGAATGGACAAATATGCAATTGAGTACGCTGCAAAGCGTCGTGCTAAAAACAACGCTTAAATAGACTGACTATGGCAACTAAAGGAAAGGGCGATGTACGTTACCTCGCGCCCATCAACGTAGAAAGCGGCAACCAGAAAAAGTACTGTCGTTTTAAAAAATCAGGTATAAAATATATTGACTACAAGGATCCAGATTACTTGTTGCGTTTCATCAACGCTCAGGGTAAAATCTTACCTCGTCGTCTAACTGGTACTTCATTGAAATATCAGAGAAAATTGTCTACTGCTATTAAGCGTTCGCGTCACATTGCGTTGATGCCTTACGTAGCTGATAACCTTAAATAATAAAGTACCATGGAAATCATTCTAAGAAAAGACGTAGAAAACGTAGGTTTTACGGACGACGTGGTAGTTGTAAAAGATGGTTACGGTCGTAACTTCTTAATACCTCAAGGTTTAGGTTCACTAGCTACTGAAAGTGCTAAAAAAGTATTAGCTGAAAATTTGCGTCAACGTGCGCACAAGGAGGCTAAGGCTGTTACTGATGCACAAGCGATGGCTGAAAAGCTGTCTGCTATCGAATTAAAAATGACTGCCAAGACTGGTCAAGGCAACAAATTGTTTGGTTCCATAACCAACCAGCACGTTGCAGATGAGCTTTCTAAAGGTGGAGTTACTCTAGAGAAGAAGTTTATTCAGATCGCGGGTGGTTCTATAAAGGCATTAGGTCATTACACAGTTGCTGTACGCTTACATCGCACCGTTGTTGTTAACATCGAGTTTGACGTAGTAGCGGAAGCTTAATACGAAACATATTGTTTTACGAATGCAAAAAAAAGCCATCCTTAATAAGGATGGCTTTTTTATTGGTCCACATTTTCGTTAGCGTCATTTGAATGTTGTGTTAGTTGCAGTGCGTTATTCGTAACGAAGTGCCTCGACAGGATCGAGGTCCGCTGCTTTCTTAGCCGGGTACCATCCTGCGAGAATACCAACTCCTACAGAGATAAAGAAGGCCACTGTAATCCAAGTCCAAGGAATGAAAAAACTGCCGCCTATTTGATTAGCGACTACGTTTCCTATAATTATTCCAAAGATGATTCCGGTCCATCCGCCTAGTTGGGTAATCATTACTGCTTCACCTAAGAATTGTGCGCTGATGGCTTTTTTTGTTGCACCTATAGCTTTACGTGTACCTATTTCCTTAGTACGCTCCGTCACACTGACTAACATGATATTCATTAATGCAATGGATGCGCCTAAAAGGGTTATCGATCCAATGATAAATGCGCCTGAGGTGACCATGTCTAAATTTTCGATTAGACTTTTTGCGACATTATCACTTCGTGTGATACTGAAATTATCTCGTTCTTTTGGTACCAATTTCCGAACACTCCTCATCAAAGAAAAGCTTTGTCCCTGAACAGCCTCTAGGGTTTCTGCGTTGGGTGCGTTGATACTTAGAATATAATTTGGTTGACCTCCTGAAAAATTAGCGCGAGCATAGTTCATCGTTACCCAAGCACCTCGATCTCCTGAGAACATCCCGGAAGACCCTTTCTCTGCTAACACACCTACAACTAAATAGGGCTTGCCTTTGATTCGTATGTTTTTACCTACAGCGCTTTCCTGGTCGAAGAGTGTGGTTTTCGTTTCACTTCCTAAAATCGTGTAATTTCTTCCAGAATACACATCATCTAGATTGAAGTTTCTTCCCTCAGCTAATTCAAAACCACCGGTATACATGTAATTTTCATCCGTGGCAACAATTTGTGTATTAGGATTCGTGGATACATTATCCTTAGACAATTTCGCAGTACGAGAGGCGATGTAGGTTAAGCTAGTTTTTGAACCAGGATAATCCATTCGCTTTTTAAATGCCAAAGCCTCGCGATACGAGATTTCAGGATTCTGTCTATAATCCGCGTTGTTCACGAAAAAGCCTCCTTGAGAATTGCGAATAGTTAAGGTGTTTGCCCCAAGTGAGGTAAAATTACTCTCTAAACTCTGTTTAAGAGCATCTGTAGCGCTCAAAATACCTACTAATGCCATTATGCCAAAAGAAATAATTAGCGAGGTTAGTACGGTTCGTAATGGAGAGGCCTTTATGGCCGTCCATGACAGGGATATCGTTTCTTTAAAAGCGCGTTGGTTCATTCATTGATAGTTAGGGATAAAGCCAAATTTAGCAATTACTTTTACGCTATGGCAGTGAATCCGAAACATACCATTGGCTTTTTAGCAGGAGGTTACAGAAATGTAGCTCAAATCAAAGGCGTTCCTGTTCTCGATCTATCGAATTCCGAACGCGGCGAGAAAGCCAGTTCCTTGCTTGTGGGTTGGGATGCGGCGGATTGGGAGGTGATTAAGCCATTGATGGGAGAGGGTAAGATGCCTGTTTTTACAGAATTTAATCATGGATCAGTTCAAGCTAATTTAGCCACATTAGACCCACCTATCTCGCCGATGTTATGGTCTTCCGTTGCGACAAGTACATGGCCGTCAGCTCATGGCATCCATGGATTTACAGAGATAAATGATGGGACGGTGCGAGCGGTTAGAGGCAGTTCTTTAACGCAGCCTACTTTTTGGGAATACCTTGAAGACAACGGAGTCCCCGTTTCTACAATTGGTTGGTGGCCTTCTCATCCTGCAGAGTGCAGCAAACACGGTGGTTTACGAATATCAAACCTTGCGGCCAGTGAAGATTTAAAGTGGATTGTTGACGGTGTTTCTCCCGAATCTCATCAAAAAATACTAGCATCTTTGATTCTGCAGCCTAAAGATTTGAATCCAAGTATAATAGCGTCATTCTTTCCAAATCAAGATATAGATAGTTCTGACGATGTTGTACGAAGTGTACTTAAAATAACATTGCACGCCATAAATGTGCACACCATGGCCACTTATGCCTTAGACCATTGTAAGGGAGGTCATGTGAGTGTCTACTATGATGCTTTAGATCACTTTAAACACCTTGGTATGAAATACATGCCACCCAGGTTGAAGGGGATAAATACACAGGACTTTGATCGCTATAAATTCATAATTGAATCAGCATACCGTCTACATGATCTATTCCTAGGAAAGCTTTTAGAAGGGCTTCATAAAGATGGCCATGCTATTGTGATGAGTGACCATGGTTTTAAAAATGGATTAGATCGCCTTGCGGTATTACCTCATCACGCGGGTGCTCCTGCCTTAGAGCATAGGCACTATGGTATATTCGCTGCCAGAGGTCCTCGTGTCAAAACCGAGGTGCCACCAAGCGGCATGAATCTTTTAGACATTGCACCTGTAGTATTAGCGATGTACGGTTTAGTCAAGCCTATCTCCATGAAAGGACTGGTTCCCCCTGGCTTGATGGAAGAGCCTGATCGTCTGATAGAAAGTTTAACAGCAGCATCACCTAACCACCATGAATCCGTGGAAGGTGACTCTGTTTTATTGGAGTCACTTGTTGCATTGGGTTATCTAGAAGAAAAACACCTGGTTAACAAAGAGGGTCGATTACTTGAAAACATTTATTATCTCGCTAGAAGTTTGAGAGCAGAGGGGAGGTCGGAGCGAGCGTGGCAGGTTTTATCGGGGTTAAATATTGATGAAAAATCTCCCATGCGTTACCAGCAGTTGGCAGCTTCCTTACTTGCGGAATCTGGCCAATATGAAGCGCTAGATAAATTGTTGTCCGGCATTCAGGAGTTTCCGGAAGTGTTTATTTGGGAATATTATAAATCCCTTATTCAGATATATCGCGGTTCAACGTTGTCCATTCCAAAGGGCTTATTTGAAACCGAAGAGAGCCATGAATTGGTCTTGTGGGGCAAGCTATTGAGCAAGGCAGATAGATTAAATGACCTCGGTAAACTTTTAGCAGGTAAAACACTCCATATTCCAGATACCTTAAATTTGAGACTGAAACTAGAGTTGGCACAAAATAGATGGGAAGACGCCCTAGAAACTGCGCTAGAGAGCACAGCTTTGCGCTATCATCAGCCAAATATTCATGGAGCTCTTGCGGTGATTTTCAAAAAACTGAACATGCCAAGTGAATCGTATTCAGCAAGGGTGTTACAACTTAAAATGATGGGAGTGCAGGATCGTGAAGCTCCATTATTTATAGTTTCTGGACCTCCGCGTAGCGGGACTTCTATGGCAATGCAACTACTTGCGGCTGCTGGCGTTGGATTAGTTACAGATCATATCAGACAAAAAGACAAGTTTAATGCCCGTGGATACTTTGAGCATAATAAAGTGAAGGATTGGGACTTGGATGAAAATTGGTTGTCTTTACAGCGAGGTAAAGCACTGAAAATAGTCGAACCATTGCTGCTCAGCGCACCCTTGCCTAGGGGGTTAAAGGTGATTGTCTGCATGCGAAGGTCTCTGGGTTCCTTATTACAGAGTCAGCGTTCTATGAGTGGGAGAGAGTCCGCACCTCTGGGTTGGGATGAGCAGCAACGATGGCTTGATTACCAAGAAAAAACTGAGGTACAAATCTCAATGGATCCACATGCTATATTGATAGAATTGAATTTCGAAGACATCATTCATGCGGTTGAAACGAATGAACTAAGTCAATCCTTGCAAGCAGCTTTTAAAGCGTTATCTAAACACACTCCTAAGACCGTTGATATTTCTGTATTGAAAGCCGTTGTTGAACCCCAGCTGCGTAGGTTTTAGGAGTATATTTGCGCTATGAGTACAACACAATCGAACAAGATCAAGCAATACATGGCGACGGCCGCTGCCCTATTAGGAGCAACTGCGGTTCAGGCCCAGACTCAATATCTATATACAGACATCGATGACACCACGGTTGTTGATGGTGTTTTTGAATTAGATTTAGATGGTGACACTATTGTAGATTTTACCATTGAGCATATTCTTCAAGGTGGTCAATTGTCAAACGTTAACGCGATACTTCTTCACCCTGGAGATAGTATTGGAGGTAACCTCGCGGTTGGTTCAGGTCAAAATGGCTTTTCGTACGTAGAAAATGTGGTCCCAGGCACCGCACTTAATTCTAATGCAACATTTACTGGAATTAGTAACAATACGGATATTGGATATTTAGCGTTTCGTGTGGATGGCGTTGCTTATCCTAATTCTAATTGGGCTGGTCCTGTGACTGATGGGTATTTAGGACTGCGTATCCTGAAAGACGATACAGCTTGTTTCGGTTGGTTGCGTTTAGACGTCGCTGATAGTGCTAAAAGCTTTACCATCAAGGATTGGAGTTTTAACCCTAATAAGGACAGTTCACATACGGTAGCATTCGAATTGCTCGACGTGATGGAGACCGTTTTGAAAGACTTTAGAATTTCACAATCTAATGGATTACTCCAAGTCTCCTTAGGTCAGGAGCTTCCGCTGAGTATTTATAATGCTGCAGGAAGACTGATGACCACAACCTCACCAGAATTTGAGCAACGTGTTTCTACGCTTGATTGGAGTTCAGGTATGTACATTATCCGAATAGAAGGTTCTAATTGGTACCATAACGTCAAAATCTGGATTGACTAATTCACTATTTAACCTTCTTATTTTTCAGGAATCAACAAATCTGAGTGCCATTTTTTACGAATGTGCTAGTATAAGCGCTCTAATGTTACATTTCAACTAAATCCAGTTGGAGTGAAGCCTGATTATGTGGTAAATTTGCATCACTTTAAAAAACAAAAACTCTTCTACTATGACCTTTGATATAGAGATGATCCGTAAGGTATATGCGCGTTTTCCGGAACGTATTGAGGCAGCGCGTCATGCTGTAGGTAAGCCACTAACCTTATCAGAGAAGATATTATACGCCCACCTGTGGGAAGGAGCTGCTCAAGGAGCTCATGAACGTGGCAATAGCTATGTTGACTTTGCACCAGACAGAGTTGCTATGCAGGATGCGACAGCTCAAATGGCTCTTTTGCAATTTATGCAAGCTGGCAAGGACAAGGTTGCCGTTCCATCAACGGCTCATGCAGATCACTTGATTCAAGCTAGAATTGGTGCAGATAAAGACTTGCAAGAGGGCATTAACAAGAACAATGAAGTGTTCAACTTCTTGTCATCTGTTTGTACAAAATATGGTATCGGTTTTTGGAAGCCAGGTGCTGGTATTATTCATCAGGTAGTCTTGGAAAATTACGCATTTCCCGGCGGAATGATGATCGGTACGGATTCACATACTGTAAATGCTGGTGGTCTAGGAATGGTTGCCATAGGTGTGGGTGGAGCTGATGCTGTTGATGTAATGGCAGGAATGGCTTGGGAATTGAAGTTCCCTAAGCTTATTGGAATTAAATTGACGGGTCGCTTGAACGGCTGGACCTCTGCAAAGGATGTGATCTTAAAGGTTGCGGGTATTCTAACGGTAAAGGGGGGTACTGGTTGTATCGTCGAATATTTTGGCGAGGGTGCACAAAGCTTGAGCGCTACGGGTAAAGGAACCATTTGTAATATGGGTGCTGAGATCGGAGCGACGACTTCAACTTTCGGATACGATGATTCTATGCGTCGTTATTTATCGGCTACAGGTCGTCAAGATGTTGTAGATGCTGCAGATAAAGTGGCGGATCATTTAACGGGTGATGCAGAAGTTTATGCAAATCCTGAGCATTATTTTGACCAGGTTATTGAGATTAATTTAGACGAGTTGACTCCCCATATTAACGGGCCCTTCACTCCTGATTTAGCGACTCCGGTGGCTGAAATGAAAGAGAAGGCGGCAGCAAATGATTGGCCTACTGATATTGAGTGGGCTCTGATAGGATCGTGTACGAATTCATCTTACGAGGATCTATCGCGTGCTGCATCTATCGTAGCTGATGCTGTAGAGAAGGGACTACAGCCCAAAGCTATTTTAGGTATTAATCCTGGTTCGGAGCAAGTACGCTTTACAGCGGAACGCGATGGCCTTATGGATACGTTTAATAAATTGACAGGTACTCGGATTTTCACGAACGCTTGTGGACCATGTATTGGTCAGTGGGCGCGTGAAGGCTCTGAAAAACAAGAAAAAAATTCTATCGTTCATTCCTTCAATAGAAACTTTGCGAAGCGTGCGGATGGGAACCCAAACACACATGCCTTCGTCACTTCTCCTGAAATGGTAGCAGCGATAGCAATCTCAGGAAAATTGGATTTTAACCCAATTACAGACACCCTAACAAACCTACATGGCCAGGAAGTCAAACTTATTGAGCCAACTGGTCATGAGTTACCATCTTTAGGTTTTGCGGTTAAAGACAATGGTTATCAAGCACCAGCGGAAGACGGCGGTTCTATAGATGTAGTGGTGAGTCCAGATTCTCAACGTCTACAGTTGTTGTCACCATTTGCCCCTTGGGATGGTCGTAATATCACTGACGCTAAGTTGCTGATTAAGGCTTTCGGAAAGTGTACAACGGATCATATTTCTATGGCTGGTCCTTGGCTGCGTTACCGCGGTCATTTAGATAATATCTCGAATAATTGTTTGATTGGTGCAGTCAATGCCTACACCAAAGAAACGAATGCTGTGACAAGTCAATTGACAGGAGAAGTAAACGAGGTGCCAAATATTGCTCGTTCTTATAAAGCTGCAGGTGTTCCTACCATTGTGGTAGGTGATCACAATTATGGTGAAGGTTCATCTCGTGAACATGCGGCTATGGAGCCCCGTCATCTTGGGGTATGCGCAGTGATAGTGAAGTCTTTCGCTCGTATTCATGAGACGAACTTGAAAAAGCAAGGAATGTTAGGATTGACCTTTGCGAATGAGTCAGATTACGATCTGATTCAAGTAGATGATACGTTCCACTTCACTGACCTCGATGGTTTTGCTCCAGGCAAGCAGCTGGCATTACAGGTGATCCATAGGAACGGATCTGAGGATATGATCACGTTGAACCATACTTATAATTCACAACAAATTGATTGGTTCAGAGCGGGTTCAGCATTGAATTTAATTAAAACTCAAAAGGAAGCTTAGCATTAAGAATAATTTTCAGCAAAGAAAACCCCATGGATCATTTGCTCCATGGGGTTTTTTATTTTATGGCGAAACAGACTTAAAAGTTTGTCAAGTTTGGTGGATCTTACTTCTTCATAAGATAACCAATTTTTAAAGTAACATTATAGGTATAAGGCGCAGAACCTTGTGGCCCACTTCCTCCGTTGAAACCATAATTTGTTGGATTCCAGGTATCTTTAGTAGTAAAGCCATAGCCAATACCAGCAGCATAGTCTAATACAAACCTATCTGAGAATACCAATTGATTTCCAAAGTCTATCTGAAGTGAACCTGCTATTGCTGTTTCTCGCGAGGTTGGATACATAAAAGTCACAGGATCTGGCGGATGGTTGTAGTCCACCATGTCATAGTTAAATTGATTCACAAATAAATTAGGTTTTATATAGGCTCCACGTAAAATATGTCCATATCTCATCCTTTGGGAGTAGAAATTTGGACTGCGCTTGAATTTGTAGCCCATGTTAACACCAGCACCCATTGGATTTTCGTCATCCCAAAGGTTATTTCCAAATCCAGCACCAATAAATATAATACCTGCTTCCCATGAGGTACTTGGGTCAATAGCTTGTTCGTATGTAATAAAAGAGTAGTTACCGCTTATACCAGCGATATCTATTTTAATGGCTCGGTCTCGTTGCCCTGCATATACCCTTGAATCATCCATCATGCTTTTACTTAGGTCTATAACACGGCCTGATTCAAAGACGATCTTAGTGAGGTAGTCTCGCTCAATACTGAAGGCTACGGAATTCTCAGGTGCTCCAAATTCTCTATACTTGATGTAGTCAGGCGTAACTTCTATGATGCTTACTTCATCGATGGTTTTATCCTTAAATATCAGCATATCTTGAGCGCTTAATTCGAGGCAGAAGCTCATTAAAATTAAACTAAGTAGTAATTTTTTCATGTAGATTGAATTTGGACGAATTTAATCAAATATTATGCCGTTAGTGGTTGTAGATTCAACATCGTATGAAATTCAATAAAACCCAAAAGAGTTGGGCCATGTATGATTGGGCTAATTCTGTTTACTCATTAGCCATCAGTACGGTGTTGCTTCCCATCTATTATGAGGAGGTTACGAATTCGGATATGAAAGTTCATTTTCTTGGAGCGGATTGGAAAAACACAGTAATCTACAGTTATGTTATTGCGGCCTCTTATTTAACGATCAGTTTACTGAGTCCTTATTTTGCGGCCATGGCTGATCGGACAGGCCGAAGAAAGATTTTCATGAATTCATTCATGATTCTAGGTGGTGTGAGTACGATGTTGATGTATTTCTTTACGGCTCAAAACCCAGGTTTAGGTTTAGCGTTGGCTTATTTTGCGAGTCTAGGTTTCACGGGTTCATTTGTATTCTATAACTCTTACCTACCCATCATTGCACCTAAGAACATGCAGGATAGGCTCTCTGCTCGAGGTTTTTCTTTAGGGTATTTAGGTAGTGCATTGCTATTAATTTTCTGTCTTGCTCTTATACAGATGCCTGAATTCTTTGGTTTACCTGATGCCAGTAGCGCTACTAGAGTGTCCTTCCTGATTACAGGAGTTTGGTGGCTGGGCTTTGGATTGCCGGCTATTACTAAACTGCCCAAGGACCAAGTAAAGGACTATTTTGAAGGTAAATTATTTTTTAAATCATGGCGCGAATTATTGCTGGTCTGGAAAGAATTTAAAACGCAAAAGGAGTTGCGTATGTTTTTAAGTGGTTTTTTCTGGTACAGTACAGGGATGCAGACGATTGTTCTTTTGGCAGCATTGTTTGGGTCCAAAGTTTTAGGTATGGAGAGCACGGAGCTGATCGTTACAATATTGCTGATACAGTTTGTGGCTATTTTAGGTGCGACTATTTTTTCTAGGATTAGCGAGCGCACGAGTAATGTCTTTGCGATCTCCATTGGGGTGGGTATCTGGATGCTCATTTGCGCCGCGGCTTATTTTGTTACAACGTCTTACCAATTTTATGGCATCGCTGCATCAGTAGGTATGGTTCTGGGCGCAGTGCAGAGTTTGTCTAGGTCCACGTACAGCAAACTTTTACCTGAAACAGAGGACCACAGTACTTACTTTAGTTTTTATGATGTAGTGGAGAAGATGGCGACGACGATTGGGATGTTTTCTATTGGTGTTTTAGAGGCCGTTACTGGGGATCTTCGAAATTCAGCATTGGCGCTAACGCTATTCTTCGCCATTGGTTTGGTTAGAATGTTTAAGCTTCACTTGATCCAGCAAAAAACCTCCATTGAATCGATATAAAGTATCTCCAAAAAAATCATCTACTTCTACCCCATTGAAAATAGCTTTAAAGCTGTGTGATCCAGATTTTGGCCATTGTTGAGTTTCAGTATCATCTCTTAAAATGAGTACACCTCCGATAAGTTCCAAGCTATGCTCTTCGTGTGCTATGATTTCGCCTTCTAATTGAATAATATCATTAGCGTGTATCATTCCCGTTTGATATTGCTGTGCAAAGTCCATGGAAGCACCTGTAAACACAGAATTCTGTTCTATTGCTTTGGTTGGAGATCTAAAGTACTGGTAGGTTCCCACTAAAGAAGCGATTAAAAACAGAGCTATAGCGATGAAAAGAAAGTTTTTTTTCATCTAGATTAAGAGCGCATTTGGCCAATATAGTTACTTGGGGTAATCTTTTTTAGTTCCAATTTAATCTCTTGGCTTACCGATAACTGGTCAATAAAGGTTGAAATACTCTCTGCGGTGATTTTTGTGTTTGTCCGAGTCAATTCTTTCAAGGCTTCATATGGCTTAGGATAACCTTCTCGACGTAAAATATTTTGTATGGCCTCTGCCACAACTGCCCAATTCGCCTCAAGATCACTTGCGATTTTAGCCTCATTCACTAAAAGCTTATCAAGCCCTTTAGTCATGCTTGATATGGCAATGAGCAAGTGGCTATATGGAACGCCTACATTGCGCAAAACGGTAGAGTCGGTTAAATCTCTTTGTAAACGAGAGACGGGTAATTTCGCTGCTAAATGTTCGAAAAGGGCATTCGCTATACCAAGATTGCCTTCGGCGTTTTCAAAGTCAATCGGGTTGACTTTATGGGGCATGGCCGAAGATCCAATTTCGCCCTTTTTTATTCGTTGTTTGAAATAGTCCATACTGACATAGGTCCATACATCGCGGCAAAAATCTACAAAGATGTTATTGATGCGTTTGAAGGCATCAAATTGAGCTGCCATATTATCGTAATGTTCTATTTGAGTGGTAGGATAGCTTCTAGAAAGTCCCAGCTGAGTTTCCACAAAGCGGTCTCCCCAAGCATGCCAGTCACGCTCAGAATAGGCAACAGCATGCGCGTTGAAATTTCCTGTTGCACCACCAAATTTAGCGCTGTGCGGTATAGACTGCAGCTGGGTTAGTTGTATCCGTAAACGGGTAGTGAAGACTTGTAATTCTTTTCCTAAGGTTGTTGGGGAAGCCGGTTGTCCATGTGTTCGAGCAAGAAGTGGAATATGTGCCCATGCTTGAGCGCTAGCTTCCATTGCCTTAATTAACAGATTGAGTTCAGGGTAAATAACATTTTCCATGGCTTCCTTAAGTGATAGGGGTATGGAGGTATTATTGATGTCTTGTGACGTTAATCCAAAATGGATGAACTCTTGAAAAAGAGTAAGTCCCATGTTTTCGAAAGCTTCCTTGATGAAGTATTCTACCGCTTTAACATCATGGTTGGTGACTTTTTCTATGTCCTTTATTTTCTGGGCATCTTCCGTAGTGAAATTACGATAAAGGTCTCTTAGCGGCTCAAAACTGGCTGTAGAAACTTCTTTTAGCTGAGGTAACTCAGACTGACAAAGCGCGATGAAATATTCAATTTCAACTCTCACGCGGTATCTGATCAATGCGAACTCAGAAAAGTAAGTGGAAAGCGCTTCTGTTTTAGAAGCATATCTGCCATCAATAGGGGTGATCGCGTGTAATGCAGTTGACATGGGAAAATCCGTTAAGCAGCAAAATTAAAGGAGTTGACCGCGTTTTCCTAATTCTATGACCTCTAGGTTGTCGACTTTTCCTTTGACGCCCTCATTTTCTTGAACCAGATCAAACCTTAATAGGGTACGCACCTTGTGAAAACCTTGAACTCCTGCGGCTCCTGGATTCATATGAAGACAAGAAATCTTTTTATCATTGACTACTTTCAATATATGACTGTGGCCACATATAAATAAATCTGGGCGTTCCCGTTTGATTAAAGCTCTGGTACGTTGATTATAGCTCGGAGGGTATCCGCCTATATGTGTCATCCATACTTTAACGCCGTTTAGTACAAATTTCTGATCCAGCGGATATCTAGAGCGCATGGTATGGTCGTCTATGTTGCCAAACACTGCGACTACAGGCCTTCCGGTGGCTTCTAAAGCATCCATACTTTCATGTGACCCTATGTCGCCGGCGTGCCAGATCATGTCGACACCTTTCGCGAAATCGAGGATACGATCGTCCATGTGGCCATGATTATCAGAGAGTAGTAGGATTTTTGTCCTTTTAGCAGTCACGTGTGTACCTTTGTTTTGAATTTGAATCAAATGTAATGCGTACACTCTTGAGATTAGCTTTTGATGGGGCTCCCTTTTGTGGTTGGCAAACCCAACCGCACCAGCGGACTGCTCAGGGTGATTTAGATCTCGCTTTATCTACACTGCTTCGACAAACTATTGAAACGGTTGGAGCTGGACGAACGGATACAGGGGTTCATGCAAAGGAAATGTATGTGCATTTTGATTGGCAACCAGAATTGGCCATAGATATAGATAACCTTGGGCATTTAAAATATAGACTGAATCGTTTTTTAGATCCAGCAATTCATATTAATGAAATTCGAGAGGTAGCTGACGATTGGCATGCTCGTTTTGATGCGATCTCTCGGAGCTACGACTATTTGATGAGTGATAAAGGATCCCCGTTTCATAGAAATCACGCCTGGATGGTATCCGAAATGCCAAATATTAAGTTAATGAACCAGGCCGCCGCAGTACTCCTGACGATGACCGACTTCGCTAGCTTCTGTAAGAATGGATCCAACAATAAAACTACCCTATGTAATGTCACTAAAGCAGAATGGGTAGAAAAGGAGGAGCTATGGGTATTCGAAATCACTGCAGATAGGTTTTTAAGGAACATGGTTCGCGCTGTAGTAGGATCTTTATATGAGGTTGGAAAAGGGAATTGGTCCGTAGAGGACTTTATAGACCGATGCGAAGAAAAAAACAGAGGAGCTATGGGAACAAGCGCTCCTGCCCAAGGCTTATATCTAATGAATGTAACCTACAATAATCTCTAGTATGTCCAAAGTTGGCGGAAAAGCCTTTGATTTTAAGTTGTTTTTGAAAGTAGTGGGATACGCTAAACCTTATCAGAGACTATTTACTTTTTCTATGATCCTCACAGTACTGTTAGGTGCTCTAGGAACCGCTCGACCTATTTTAATTCGTCAAGTTATAGATGAGGCTATATTAGGTTATGATGCGCCCATGCTGTTGAAACTGACGTTCCTGCTTGTAGGTCTTTTGGTGATAGAAAGTATTGGCCAATTTGGATTTATGTACGCTGCAAATTGGTTAGGGCAGAGCATCATTAAAGATATCCGAGTGGAGCTTTATGATAAATTACAGACTTTCCGGTTACAGTTTTATGATAAAACGCCAATAGGTCAATTGGTGACAAGAGTTGTGTCTGATATTGAAACCATTTCGCAAATTTTTTCTCAAGGAATACTTGTGATTTTTGGAGATCTCTTTAGAATTTTAGTAATGTTAGGGGCAATGTTCTTCTTCTTTCACCCCATTTTAGTTTTGGTGAGTTTAAGTATTATTCCAGTTCTTTTTATTGCGACGAGGTGGTTTCAACGTGGTATAAAAGGAGCATTTCAACGTGTAAGAAATGAAGTCTCAAATTTAAATACCTTCGTTCAAGAGCACTTAGGGGGTATGTCAATCGTACAGGCATTCGGTAGAGAAGAACAGGAGTTCGATAAGTTTAAGGCCATTAATGACCGTCATAGAAGTGCGAATGTGGAGAGCATATTCTATTACGCACTGTTCTTCCCAATCATTGAGGTTTTGAGTGCGATATCTATTGGTTTAGCGGTCTGGTATGGTGGTATGAATGCTGCAGTAGGTGGCTCCGTCTCTGTGGGAGAACTTACCGCAATGATTATTTTTATTGGGATGTTATTTCGACCATTACGCCAATTAGCGGATAGGTTCAACACACTTCAAATGGGCATGGTCGCCTCTGAACGCGTCCTAAATCTCTTAGACAGTAATCACGAGGTAGAGCCCAATGGCGATATTCGTTTAGGAAAGCTAGAAGGCGATATTGTTTTTGATCAGGTATACTTTCATTATAAAGAGAATGAGCCCATATTGAAAGACGTCTCGTTTTCCGTTGCTCCTGGAGAAACAGTCGCCATTGTGGGTGCCACGGGTGCGGGTAAAAGCACTATTATTTCAGTGCTGATGGGATTCTATCCTTACGCTAAGGGCTCCGTACAAATTGATGGAAATGAACTAACATCTTTAGATTTGCATACACTGCGCCAGCAGATGGCCTTGGTGCTTCAGGATGTCTTCTTATTCTCAGATACGGTTCGGTCGAATATTGTATTAGGAGATCAACATATAACCGATATCGAGATTATGCAGGCCGCTAATGCTATAGGGATAGAAGAATTTATAGAAGGACTTCCTCAAGGTTTAGACTATAATGTACAGGAAAGAGGCGGTGTGCTTTCAGCGGGACAGCGCCAATTATTGGCCTTTTTAAGGGCTTATATTACCGATCCTCAAGTGCTTATTCTTGACGAAGCTACTTCAAGTATTGATTCACATACGGAAGAACTCATTCAGCGTGCACTCATCGCGTTAACACAAGACCGTACCTCTGTAATTATAGCCCATCGATTATCAACGATACAGCATGCAGATAAAATCGTGGTCCTAGATAAGGGTGTGGTCGTCGAAATAGGTAGTCACCATGCACTCTTAAAATCCAAAGGAGCCTACTACAGACTTTATGAGAAGCAGTTTGCCGCTGAGGTGTAAGTAGATTATAAAAATTGAAGTATAAAAAAAAGCGGCCTTTAAGGCCGCTTTTTTATTTCATATTCTAGAATTTATCCATTCATCGAAATGAGGAATTCTGCGTTGTCTTTCGTTTGACGCATCCGTTCTTTTAGGAACTCCATGGCCTCTATAGGAGTCATATCCGCCAAGTATTTCCTCATGATCCACATGCGCTGTAGAACATCCGGAGAAAGTAGCAAGTCTTCCTTACGGGTACCACTTTCAATAAGGTTGATGGCGGGCCAAATTCTACGGTTCGATATTTTTCTGTCGAGTTGCATTTCCATGTTACCCGTTCCTTTAAATTCCTCAAAGATGACCTCGTCCATTTTAGATCCAGTATCTATAAGTGCCGTTGCTAGAATGGTTAACGATCCACCGTTTTCGATGTTTCGAGCAGCACCGAAGAATCGTTTTGGCTTTTGAAGTGCATTTGCATCTACTCCCCCAGAGAGTATCTTTCCAGAAGCTGGACTTACCGTATTGTAGGCACGAGCGAGTCTGGTAATAGAATCAAGCATAATGATGACGTCATGTCCACATTCTACCATTCTTTTTGCTTTCTCAAGTACGATGTTAGCGACTTTAACATGCCTGTCTGCGGCTTCATCAAAGGTAGATGCGACAACCTCGGCATTCACACTGCGGCTCATGTCAGTTACTTCCTCTGGACGTTCATCAATTAATAGAACGATCATGTAGGCTTCTGGATGATTTGCAGCAATGGCATTTGCCAACTCTTTCATTAAGGTCGTCTTACCTGTTTTGGGCTGAGCAACAATAAGTCCACGTTGACCCTTCCCTATAGGTGAGAATAAGTCTATGATTCTTGTAGAAGTTGTTGATTGACGTGTAGTAATATTATACTTGTCATTCGGGAATAGGGGAGTCAAATGCTCAAACGAAACACGATCTCTGACATATTCCGGACTGCGTCCATTGATACTGTTGACTTTTACTAAGGGGAAGTACTTTTCACCTTCTCTAGGTGGTCGAACTTCACCACTTACGGTATCACCTGTCTTCAGCCCAATGCTTCTAATCTGGTTTAAGCTAACGTAGATGTCATCCGGAGAATTTAGGTAGTTGTAATCTGAACTTCTTAAGAAACCATATCCATCAGGCATGATTTCTAAAACACCTTCATTTACGATGATTCCTTCAAAATGAAACTCTTTTGGTCTTTTACGACGGTTTTCATTTTGGTTGTTTCTATTTTGGTTTTGACCCTCTCGATTCTTTTGATTGGGATTTCGCTGGTTTCGCTCATTGCGTTCGCGATCCTTATCAGAACGAGGTTCCTTATCGGAGCTCGGGTTATGGACACCCTGACTTTCGTTTTCTTCACGGGGTGGAACCTTAGGGTTAGGTCTAGGTTTGTTACCCTGGGGTTTCCTAGATTCTGTATTCAATTTATTATCCACAGATCGCTCCCGGCCTTCCGCGCCCTCAGGCGTTGAATGCTGCTTTGGAGCGGATGGTGGAGTGTCAGTGCCTGCAGCATCCGTTTTACCGGTTGCTTTAAGGATGGCTTCTACGAGCTCTCCTTTTTTCAAGTACTTTGCCTTTGGAATATCCAAAGAAGCACCGAGGTCTTTTAATTCAGGCAATTTGCGAGCCTGCAAATCCTTTTCAGTCAACATGTTGTGTAGGAATAGTCTTGGTAATTGTCGACTCAAGAATAGAGCCGTCCGATATTTTCTTCTACAATTATAATGAGATTCTAGTGTTTAAGCAGCCTTGGGAGCCTTTTTTTTTTCAACTTTACCAAAATTAATTTCAGGATGATCCAACGCATTCAAACATTATACCTCTTTGCAGCGGCTATTTTAAGTGCTTTATCTGCATTCTTTTTACCACTATACTCTTTAGATGGAGTGAGTTACGCTGCCACGGCGCATGCGGAGTCATTCGGTGGTTTTGGCGCTTGCATGGCAATTTTTAGCGGATCCATACTTTTGTATTCTAATCGCAAACGTCAATTGCTGGTGGTTAGAATGGGTATGTTGACGGGTTTAATCATTTTAGGGTACATCATTTACCTTATTCAAGGCAATGGCGCTGAAGCCAGCTGGGGTGCTGCAGTCCCCTTTTTTCTTATTGTCTTGTCCTTCATGGCGTCAAAGAATATACAAAAGGATGAAACGAAAGTTCGTTCTTTAGATAGATTGCGCTAAAGAGCTGGCAAGCCCTCAATCTGACAATTGTTTGTGCAGTCCCAGTATAGATGTTGCATCCCATTAGTGATCCACAGGAAAGGTGCGTTAACAGCGGTATTATAATTAAAGGCTTGGTTGAAGGTACTTTGGTTAAGCTTTACTGACGGTGCTTTACACTCCACCAATATGTGAGCCTTACCATTGATATTCGCAATGATATCGCTTCTTTTTTTCTTGTGTATCGTTGTAAGCCCGCTTTCAACTTGTACATGGTGTGGACTGTACCCCAGGAGTATTAAATATCCTACACAGTGTTGTCTAACCCACTCTTCGGGAGTACAAACCATCCACTTCTTTCTGATAACGTCCCAAATTTCTACGTGCATTTGATTAGATCTTGTGCGAATCGATCTTGCTATCTGCTCGTGAAAATGAAGTTTTGGTGTGTTCAATCTAATAGATTTTAATATTGTAATTCTCTGGGTTTTTCGCTTGGATTGGAGCATAAAGGTCTTCTATCTTACTCAAAGTAGACTCTAAGTCGTCAGGATTTAGTACGGCGAGTAATCCAGCTCTTTTGAGTGAGTAATCTAAATAACCCAGGCTTATGTCCACCCCAGCGTCTTTGGCTATATGATAGAATCCTGTTTTCCATTTGTCTACTTTCTTTCTCGTACCCTCAGGTGCAATCATGAGATTATAATTGGTCGTTTTCAATAGTTCCACACTGTAACTGACTAAGTCTTTTCTTTGACTTCTACTTACGCCAATTCCACCTAACCAGGTAAAAAAACCGAAAAAGTACCACTTTGTGTAACTGTCTTTGATTAAAAACTTTAAGGGCGACCTCATTAACCAAAAGACTCCTAAGGAGAAAATAAAATCCTGGTTTGAAGTATGTGGAGCAGCGACAGTTACTGTGTTTTTAGCACGTTCTAATAGCTCCGGTGCGACTTCTGATTTCCATCCGGCAACTTTAAAAACCAGTTTAGCAATGTAATATTTCATGATCTATGATTAGACTACGAAGATACTTCCGAGAACCATTGCTCGGGGAATCCGACTAAATAGGTTGTCTGACTCGCTCTGGTAAGCGCCGTATACAGCCACTTATAATATATAGGTGAGGGCCCATCAGGTAAATAAGGATGTTCAATGATCACTTTTTCCCATTGCCCACCTTGGCTCTTGTGACAGGTGATGACATAACTGAACTTCACCTGTAATGCGTTGAAGTATGGATCATTTTTAACTGCTTCGTACATTTTACCCTTCGTTTTCAGATAAGCAAATTTTGCCATCATTTGCTCGTACAACGTGTTACTCTGTACACTTGATAGGGCAGGACCTTCAGAGGTTAATGTGGTCAGATTGAGCAAAACATCAATAGCACTTTGTTTGGGATAGTCTTCAAAAACTACAGTTGCCTCGCAGTAGGTAAGGCCATAGCGTTCATGAATATTTCTTATCGATCGAATTTGCCCAATTTCTCCATTGGCAATAAAACCCATAGCACTTTCTTGAGGGAGCCAGAAGTAATTATTCTTTACCACCATGAACTGATCACCTGCGGATATTTGATCTTCTTGAAATTTAATGCGACCTCTAATGCCTTGGTTATAGCTATTCGCTTTTTTATTGCTTCTAACAATCATTGTATTTCCCTGGCTGTTAGAGCTATATAGTTGCTCAAATACCTCTTGTAAATGATGTCCATCTTCTATTTTGATAAAATCGGACCCAGTTTCGAACAATGGAGCTTGAGAAGATTCCTCTTCAATTAGTTTCCGCAGAGAAGTGGCATTTTTAAGGATAAAACTATCTAAGGCTTGACGAACGACCATTCTTAGTGTATGTTCTGTCGCATTTATTCCCGAGCTTATAAAGTAGTTTACATCTAGGGCAGGACTTTTAGGTTGACCTACAGGTGGTAACTGCGCTGGGTCTCCCACTAAAATCAATCCATTAGAAGGGTCCGTGAAAACGAATTGTAATAAATCTTCAAGGAGTGAATTTCCACCCAGAGTTGCGTCATTCTTAGTAGCAACCAAACCAGCTTCATCAACCACAAACGTTGTGTTCTTGTGTGGATTACTTGCTAGAACAAAACTTGCTGAGCCACCACTTCCTGCTTTTGGACGGTATAAACTCCGGTGAATGGTATATGCGTTACTCCCTGTCGCACCACTAATAACCTTTGCTGCGCGACCGGTAGGGGCCATAAGAATGATTTTCCTGTGGTGTTTTTTATGAGCGGCTACGACACTTTTTAAAACGGTGGTTTTTCCAGTCCCTGCAAATCCCTTAATTATCAAGAGCTCAGGCATCATACGTTTGATACTCAGATAGACGGCGAGTTTACGTAATAATTCATCTTGATCCGCAGTGGGATCAAAGGGAAAAAAACCTTTTAAGTCAGAGTATGTGCTTTGAGGTGCGAGCAATTGAAAATTATTGTAGTTTTGAGCGCATTAATGATGATTTAGCTCATGAATTCAAAGGTACAACTCGGAATTAAAGTAGTTCTTATTCTACTCTCAGCGTTTTTAACGACACGCATTTACAAAAGCATCATGCAACCTATTAAATTTCAGCGCATTGAGCGTGTGAGATTGTGTGATGTTACAGAACAGCTAGAAAGTATTCGCGAGGCTCAATTGGCCTACAAAAGTGAAAACGGGGCTTTTTGTTCGTCTATAAAAGAATTGGTAGGGTTTGTAGATACGGGTTACATCAGTATTGTCGAACGTAAGGATACTAATTTCATGTATTACGACAGAGTTTACCAGAAGGACATGAGTAAAGACTCTGTTATTATTCGTGTTCTGGGACAAGAGCAGGTTGGAATGCAGCTTTTTGGGGAAGGCTTTATTGCAAGTAATTTAATGACAATATCAGGTACAGACTCTACGTTTGCCATGGATGCTAGTGAAATCACGAAAAATGGTGTAGATGTAGCGACCTTCGAGGTTACTGCTGGATACGACGTAATTTTTGCGGATATTGCTAAGGATTTTCCACAGGCTTATAGCAAAGATGCAAGCAAGACCTTGACTATTGGCTCCTTAACTGAACCTACAATTAGTGGTAACTACGAGAACTCTTACTGCAAAGCAGAATAACATAGATCCAGCCTTCCAAAATGCGAAGGCCGAGGATAGCACATTGTCCATTCTGCTTGAGCAGGATGGACTTTCTTTTTTGGTACGAAATAAAACCACCAGACAGCTTTACCTATCAGGATTCATACCCAGTAAGGAACTTACAGCTACGGCGATCGATGATTTACTAGTTTCTTTTCCGGTAAGACCCAAACAAATAATTGTAGCCGTGGAGGCACCTTTAGCGGTTGTTCTACCTGCTGAATTTAGAAGTGATGATACGGAGTGGACGACTCATGTTTTAGGAACCCAAGCAAACTCGATTTTTCACAGTAAAGCCCTTTCCATGGAGGTTCATGCCCTTGTCGATCCGGTGATTTTGGCACAATTAAAAACTGTTGGGTTGGAAATCCGTCATAATTGGTTGGTTCAAATGGAGCGTATAACCCTGAACTCAACGCCTAAAATGTGGATTCATTTGTATGGTTCCGCTGTTTTGATCATGGCCGGACAGGGTAAGAAATGGGAATTGGTAAATTCATTTCCATGTGAGAACAAAGACGAGCTCTTATACCACATTGGGAATGTTTCGGAACAGCTGAATTGGGACAGGAAATCCTTGCATGTAGAACTAAGCGGTCTAGAGGCTGCTGGATATTTAGAGTTCATTTCACCATATTTTGGTTCTGCACATATATTTAAGAGCAAAGAATGGGGGCAAAAGAGTAGTGCTTTTGGACCATGGGATGCTACCGCTTTTGCGACACTATTAAGATTATGAGAATAGTAAGTGGAAAATGGCGTGGGAAGCGCATCGTTGCGCCAAAAAACCTTCCGACGCGTCCAACTACAGATTTTGGTAAAGAAGGATTATTTAATATTCTAAGTAATCGATTCTATTTTGAAGACCTTAGGATTGTGGATTTATTTGCCGGTACAGGTAATATATGCTATGAATTCGCATCTAGGGGCGCCTTAGCCTTAACTGCAGTGGACATTAGCAAGGATTGTATCAGGTTTATATATAAAACTTCTAAGGAACTAGGCATTGAGATTCAGACGATACAGGCGGACTGTTTAAAATGGGTCCAGCGCAATTCCGCATCTTATGACATCGTTTTTGCCGATCCACCTTATGATTATGAGTTTTACGAGGACTTAGCTCGAAGTATTATTGAGCGCAGCCTACTGTCCCCAGATGGTATTGCCGTCATAGAACACAGTGAGGAGACGGACCTCAGTCATTTACCAGGTTTTGTGGAGCAGCGTCGCTATGGTAATGTAAATTTTAGCTTTTTCTCTCGATTAGAGGATCTAGAAAACTAGTAAGGAACGCTTACTTAATCTGTGAGAAATTGTACCAGTGATTTTATGGCCAAAGCTCTGTGGCTTATTTTATTTTTATCTGAATTACTCATTTCAGCAAAAGTTGTCTGGTAGCCATCAGGTTGAAAAATAGGATCATATCCAAACCCATCTACACCAGATCTTTTTCTACGTATGGTACCTTTTGCAACGCCATGGAACAGGTGCTCTTGTCCGTCAATAATTAATGCAATGGACGTTCTAAACTGTGCCGTTCTGGAGTCGACCTCTGATAACTCGGCAAGCACTTTAGCCATATTTAACGCTGCATCTTTTTCTTTTCCTCCATAACGTGCGCTGAACACACCAGGTGCGCCATGTAGCGCATCGATTTCTAGACCTGTGTCATCAGAAAAGCACGGTAACTGGTATTTCTCCCATATAGCACGGGCTTTAACAAGTGCGTTACCTTCCAATGTGGATTCATTTTCAGGAATGTCTTCGTGGTCATTTAACTCGGTTAAGCCAATTACCTCATATTTTGGAGCTAATAATTCCTTTACCTCTTGTAACTTACCAGGATTATGTGTGGCAAAAATCAATTTCATATCAGCTATTTTCATGAACAAAAGTACACGTATCATCCGTCTCTTAGGCCCTGTAGTTGCAATTATTTTTGCCGCTTGGGGTCAGTTTGAATCTGAATATTGGTTACTCGGGGTAGCTGTTTGGATGTTGCTTTGGTGGATGACCGAAACCGTGAATTTAGCAGTGACAGCCCTATTACCTCTTTTAATGTTTCCCTTGCTGGGTATAGCAGAGGCTAAATCAATGGGCGCATTTTATGCCCATCCTCTGGTGTATTTGTTCTTTGGGGGCTTTGTATTGGCCTTGGCTTTGGAAAAAACAGCCCTGCACTATAGAATTGCGTTATGGATTTTAAATAAAACAGGTACGCAGGATTCTGGTTTATTAGCGGGGTTCATGTTAAGTACAGGGTTTATGTCCATGTGGATATCTAATACGGCAACGTCTATAATGATGCTCCCTATTGCCACTAGCGTTTTAGCGGTGTTGCCGAAAAAAAAATCAGCGTCTCTTTCTCGACCTATTTTGTTGAGTATCGCTTGGTCGGCCAATATTGGTGGTATGGCTACTCTTATAGGTACGCCGCCAAATTTGATTTTCGCAGGATTTCTGAGTGAACGACTCGATCGTGAAATTGGATTCGTTGAATGGTTACCTATTGGCTTGACGGCAACTTTTATATTAGGCACTACTGCTTTTTTCTTACTCCGTCGCGGGCTATCAGATTCAGAATTAAGTGAGGAGCAGGAACATCAAACGTCTATTTGGCTTAAAGAGGAATGGACCAAGCTTGGTCCGTTGAATGTGGAACAAAAAAAAGTGGGAATTATTTTCGTTTCGACTGCTGTGCTTTGGATTATCCGTCCCTATTTAGGACAGGTATTTACAGAAATTAATTGGACGGATACAGGTATATCGTTAATGGCTGCATTGCTTTTATTTTCGGTGGGCACAGGATCTAAAAAAGCACTTTTAGAATGGAGTGATACAACCAAGCTTCCATGGGGAATCTTACTCTTGTTTGGAGGAGGTCTGGCATTAGCCGGAACACTCCAAGATAGTACGTGGTTTGATCAATTAAGTACATCACTTCAGAGCTTTGGTGACGTATCGCTACTTTTCTGGTTAATAGTGATGGCTGTGCTCGGGGTGTTTGCTACAGAATTATTAAGTAATATGGCCTTAGTAAGTGCGTTATTACCACTGGTATTGACCATTAGTATCGCTTTCGGTTTCTCTATGGAATTAATCAGTATTCCACTGGTGCTTGGCGCGAGTTGTGCTTTTATGCTGCCCATGGCCACACCTCCGAACGCTATTGTTTTTTCTACTGGGAAACTAACCATTCCTTACATGGTGTCCCGCGGTATTGTGATGAATGTAATCTCTGTAATTGTGTTGGTTCTTATGGGTTATGTCATGAGCCTTATGGCTTAACCACCTTTTCAGGTGCCTGCAGTACTTTCTCAGGAAGATGTTCTAGAATCAGGGTCTCCAATGCCTGTATCCATTCTAGTTTTAACTGTGTTCTAGCATGTAGAATACTAATCTCGCGACTAGGAGTAGGTTCCGCGATGGGCTTAATGAATCTCCGATATTGATCTGGTAGGTCTATCGCGGTAAGGTAGGGAAGTAGCGTCATCCCCATTCCGCGGTAGGCTAACTTTACCAATGTATCGAAATTCCCACTTTCAATATTTAATGCTTGGTTTCTGTCTGATTGTCCTTGGCATAATTTTAATACACTATTTCTAAAACAATGGCCTTCATTTAACAGAAGCAGTTCTTTGGAATTAATTTCAGAAGCCAAGAGAAATTTGTCCTTCGTCATTTCATGATACTCAGGAACGAATGCCATGAAAGGCTCACAGTACAGGGCTCTTTCAATAATACCTCTTTCCTCTAGTGGTGTTGCGGCGATGCCAACATCTATCTTATCTTGACGAAGCGCATCTATCATCTCGTCTGTTTTCATTTCCTGCACGTGCAGTCGAATCTTTGGATATTTTTTAGTGAACTCCGGAATAAATCTCGGAAGCAAACTTGGTGCGACGGTAGGAATAACAGCTAATCGCAGATCTCCTTCAAAGGTACCCTTAATTTGTTTCGCCATATTTTGGAGAACATCGGACTCATAAATGACCTTTCGTGCCTGAAGTAATAATTTTTCACCGAGTGGTGTCGGTACTATAGGGTGTTTTGACCGATCAAAAACTAGGATGTCTAGTTCTTCTTCAAGTTTATGAATTTGCATGCTCAGTGTAGGTTGAGTTACAAAACAAGCCTCTGCAGCTCGGGCAAAATGACGGTGATTATCCACGGCCACAATGTACTTATATTGAGTTATAGTCATTTGTTATCAAAGCATGATTGTTGATAGATAACAAAAATACTCATAGTTTCCTTTTAGCCCATACATCTTCGGTATTTTTAATGAATGACCCAAGAAGAGTTTTTAAAAATAAGGGACAAGGAAGTGAACGGACTAAGGCCTAGTAAAATGATGCCATGGTATAGAAAGTTCATTGTGCCTAACGCTGCCAAACTTAATAATGCCCAAAAGGCGGCGGTTCTTTTGCATGTGTTTCAGGGGCCTGATGATATGGAGTTACTCTTTATGAAAAGACCGGATTATAATGGTACTCATGGAGGTCAGATAAGTTTTCCAGGGGGTAAGCAAGAATCTTTCGATATTAATTTTATGCATACTGCACTTCGTGAGGCTGAGGAAGAGGTGGGGTTGAATAATCAAGATATAGAGGTGATAAAAAGTCTTTCTGAGTGCTATATACCTCCTTCGAATTTTGTGGTTTACCCGTTTGTTAGCTTTGCGGGACACTTACCTAACTTAAAGGTTAATCCAGAGGAGGTAGCGTACACCTTTTCTATCCCACTGAAAGCACTTTGTTCAGGAGAACTTGAGGGTAAAACTAAGGTTTCAACGAAAATGGGAAAAATGAGCGTTCCCGCCTATCATTGGAACAACGAAATTATATGGGGAGCAACTGCTAACATTACAGCAGAATTGGTCGCACTATTGTCATAAGGTCTATCTTTGAACACTCACAAAAATTCGGATGACACTCAACCCATTTAAAAAAGACAGTTTCGGCTATAACTTACTCATAAAGCGGAGTGTAATTTCTGTTTTTGGTTTAGTTACGTGGTATCGATTCTTTCGTCTTAATAGTGTTCAAATCGTTGGTGCAGATAAGCTTAAAGACCTTCCTGAGAAGGGTGTCTTATTCGTTTCTAACCATCAAACGTACTTCGCTGACGTGAGTGCGATGTACCAGGTATTCAATGCGGCTAAAAACGGTGTTTATAATAGGGTACCACTGTCTTCGTTGTTAAGGCCGAAAATGAACATCTTTTTCGTTGCGGCTTCTGAGACCATGAAAAAAGGATTTCTCCCTAAACTCATGCAGTACGCTGGTTCCGTTAGTATTAAGCGGACCTGGAGAGAAGCTGGAAAAAACGTCAACAGATCCGTAGACCCCAAGGATATCGCGAACATAAAGATGGCGATGGAAACGGGTTGGACCATTACTTTTCCGCAAGGAACCACGCGCCCTTTTGTGAAGGGTAGAAGAGGAACAGTACATTTGATAAGGGAATTGAATCCGGTGGTCGTCCCCGTGGTGATTAATGGTTTTCGTCGAGCATTCGACAAAACGGGTATGTTTGTGAAGAGCACCGGTAACTTGTTAAATATTACCTTTAAAGATCCTTTAGATTTAGACTTCTCTAAAGGGAACGATGATTTGTTAGACCAAATAATGGTGGCTATTGAACAAGCGCCAGAGTTTTTGAAAATAAAAGAAGAATGAGAAAATTAGTTTTATGTATGATTTTAGGAATGTTGTTCTCCGCATGTGAGACTGCTATACCAGTTGTAGATCCAACAGCATTAGATGATAGAAATATTTATGTTAGAGCCTACAAATACTTCAATGGAGACATTATAGATACGAGTAAAGTATTTGAAATAAATGGTGATATAATTAAAATGGACCACATCTACATCGCACTTAGCGGTGCTGAATTTGTGAGTGATGATTACCAGGATACGACCAGAACAGAAAATGACTTGACCATGATAGATTTACTGGCAACATCGGAGGTTAAGCTAGCCCAGCTATCGTCAGGATCTTACAACGGTAGACTGAACTATCGTATCGGTTTAGACAGTGCTAGAGCGCATACGTCACCTGAAAATTTAGAGGAAACCAATCCTTTGGGTAGTGGTGTATTGTGGAATGGCCCAGATTTAGGGCACAGCTTTTTCCAAATGGAGGGTCGAGTCTTTGATGCTTTAGATACCGTATTCACATCCCCTAAGAGTACGTTTACGTGGCGTATTACCTCACAGGACATGGTGATAGAACGCTCTGAAAAAAGAAACTTTAGTGTGGGGTCTAACTTGGATGTATTCTTCGTGATTAACTTAGATGTCGACAAACTATTTCTGGGCTTACAACCTTCCCAAATGCCAGAGATCTACTCAGATCCAGCGAGTAGTGCAGATATAGGTTTAGCGAATATTTTGAAAAATAATTTAGAGAGCGAATTTATCTTCAAATTATAGTGATGAGATCATTTATACTGCTTCTGTTTACTTCTTTTTTAGTCGTGTCTTGTGGTACGAAAAAAGAGAATATTTCTCTCGAAATTCAGCTCAACTATGATAACATTCCTCATCTGGTTGGTGACGAGATCTTCAAAGGTGACACTGCAGTCCAATTTGATTTATTTCAGTTATACCTCAGTAATCTCACCTTAGGAAATACTGTTGCAGAGGAAGTTCTTTTCATCAGCGCCATAGATAGTTCTAGTTTGAATTATACCATCGCGCTCCCGCGTAAAGTATCCACGCTGTCACTGGGGTTAGGTGTAGATTCTGTTCAGAATTCAATGGATCCTACAACGTTCCCTACCAGTCATCCACTTTCTAGTGCAAATGCAATGTATTGGTCTTGGGCGTCAAAGTATAGGTTTCTTAAGGTCGATGGAAGGGTGAACTCTGGCGGAACTATAGGAGTAGATAATGATTTTTTAGTTTGGCATACAGGGACAAATGGTCTTTATCGAACGGCTATATTTGAGCAGGAAATTAGACCAGGTGACCATATGATTTTAAAAATCGACTTGAATCAACTCTTGTCAGGTCTGAGTCTAAAGGAAGATTTATTCACACACGCCGGAGTGGATACTTATGCAATCGCTGAGAAAGTAACGGATACACTTCTTTCAGCCATGACGCTTGAAATCCAGTAGATATTTTCGGCGGTAGACCAAAAACAAAAAGCCCCTTGTAATTTAAATCTACAAGGGGCTTTTTGTTTTCTTGGCGTGTCCTCTACCTAAAAAGAATACTAATTTTCACTCCGCCAAGAATTGCTGGGGTTGTATTGCTACTTTCGTTGAGCACGTATTCTCCTATATACAAACCACTTATAGGATCGAATTCAGTTACATATTCGTTGATCTTTCTAGTCTTCTGACGAATGCCCGCTCCTATGAACCAATCCAATATCATTCGTTCTGACGGTCTACTTTGGTATCCTAGAGTAAAACCGAGATCTGACCATTGAAAGCTTTCATTAAAGGTGCTGTCCATAGCCCCAGGCATAGCCAAAGAGAAGTCTTGGGCGTAGTTTCTGTGGTTGAGGTTAAAGGCGATATAATAACCATCTTGAAACGCATTTCCTTCCGGGAAAATCTTCGCATTAAGCAGGGCGCTGTACGACACCTTACTGACAGTTTCACCATCTTCACGTGAAGTGTAACCACGAATTAGATCTTCGGTAAGATTAAAAGTGGTTAACCCTACCCCGCCTTCAACGGTGAAATAATCTGAAATTTTTCGTTCGTAGGAGATCGGGACATCTCCGGCAATTAATGCCGTTGGACTGAGTTTTATAGAATGGTTGTACCTGCTATAATAGATTCCACTCATGGAACTGCTTGTCATCGAGGGCGAGACTTGAGTGGATAAATTTCCTGAGGAACTGCCTGTGTTTAGTTCACGTTTCCGAACCACTACTGCCTGCGCATCCGCCTGCGCAATGGTTAGAATGAGCAATAGTAAAGTGGATAGAAATCGATTCATTTGAGGTTTTATTTAACAGGGGTGATGTATCTTCCGTACTCTAGTTTAAACTACAAAAACTTTGCCGTTTTCTATGAAAATCATGAACAAAACAACCTGGGTTGTATTAAGCTTTCTTGCAAGTATAACCATTCTATCCGCGCAGAGTTCATACCCAATACTGGAATGGAGTCCTGAATACAGCGCTAGAAGTGCGAAATTTGATCGCTTACTACAGGTTGGTGAATCAGGATTTTACACCTATCGGCCTGCAAGCTCGTCTCTTCTTTCCGGCTCTAGAGACGAGTATTTTGCGTACTATAACAGAAGCACCCTCACTGAGGAGTGGCTTCTTAAAAATCCAAAGTGGGAATGGGAAGGCAAGCGTGTTGATTACAAGAGTAGCGTAATCATCGAAAATGTTCAGTATTTATTTTATGAGAGTTACGATCGTCAGCGTGATGTTCGAAATTTATTGGTCAGAACATTAGACACCTTGGCTTCACTTAGTGAGCCTATGCTTGTTGAAACTATGGATTCTCGCCGTAGATCACAAGGGGAGTTTGCGATCAAGTTGAGCGAGGATAAATCTAAAATTGCGATTTTCACAAACCCACCTTTTAAGATTAGAGGTAGTGAGAACTTCTATGTGCGCATTTATGACGAAAATTTAGAGGAACAATGGAACGCGGACATAGAACTTACTTACAGAGACCGAAACTTTAGAATCATGGATTTTGATGTCACAAATTCCGGAGATGTTTTTATCCTCAGTGTCTATGATAGTAATCCTAATATCAGCCTGAATTCCAGTCGGAATCTCGATTATAAACTGATGAGAATTCAATCCGGCGATCACAATAAAATTACCGAATTTGACTTGGGATTGACAGATGTTTCCGTTCATAGCCTGGGAATTCAGTGTGATTTAAAAGACAACCAGATGTCCATTTCTGGATTCTACGGCAAACGTAATTATTACGATATGGATGGTTCTTTATACTTGGCGGTAGATCAAGAAAAAGGAGAAGTCACGAGCTCTAGCTTGAGTTCTTTTTCTGAAGAATTTGTTGCTCAATTTAATAGATATAGACTGTTTAAAGGAAGAGGCATTCGCAAGAATTTCGTCTTTAGACAATTTATGCCTCGACCAGATGGCGGTGCCTATGTGATTGCGGAAGATTATGACGTACGTGTTGTAACCACTCAGAATAGTCGTGGAGCCACGACCACTAACTACTACTATTATTACAACGATATTATTGTTTTAAGTATTGATAAAAATGGTGAAGTGGACTGGTATGCCCACATACCAAAACGCCAAACTTCAATGAATGATGGGGGCTATTATTTGGGATATACCTTTCTAATGAATGAAGAGGGCTTACACTTCGTATACAATGACCATAGAAAAAATGCCAAGCGCTGGGGTAAGAAACCCTTAAGGACCATCACAAATGCCAAAAATGGCAATCTTGTAATGGTTAGTGTATCGCACGACGCCCAGATGACCTACACCTTGTTAAACAGAAACAAGAAGCAGAAATTCCGAGTATCTCCAAGGTCGTCTCGACTTGCAGATGACGGACGCGATGGAGCAGTGCTACTATCTTTGCGTGGATCTAGGATAAGATTTGGAAATTTGTACTTTGATAAGTAACCATAGATGAGAATTCATTTTATAGCCATAGGCGGATCAGCGATGCACAATCTCGCGATTGCGCTGCACAATGGAAAGCATCAAGTAACTGGTTCGGATGACCAGATTTTTGAACCATCAAGAAGTCGACTTTTCGCTAAAGGTTTGCTTCCATCTTCTGAGGGATGGGAGTCCTCCAAAATTGATGATCAATTGGACGCAATCATACTAGGTATGCATGCTCGCAAGGACAACCCTGAATTACTACGGGCTCAAGAGTTGGGGTTGAATATATTCAGTTACCCGGAGTTTCTGTATGAGATTTCAAAAGATATGACACGGGTAGTGATCGCAGGTTCCCATGGGAAAACCACAACTACTGCCATGGTGTTGCACGTCATGCAGCACGCAGGTGTTCCTACGAACTATATGGTAGGTGCCCAATTAGAAGGCTTTGACTGTATGGTGGAAATGGAGAGTGGCTCTGAATTCATGGTGATGGAAGGTGATGAATACCTCAGTTCTCCCATTGATCTAAGGCCGAAATTTCATCTTTACCGACCTAATATCACCGTTATTACGGGTATAGCTTGGGACCACATTAATGTGTTTCCCACCTTTGAGAGTTACTTGGAACAATTTAAAATATACTTGGACACCATTGAACCCGGTGGCGCACTGATATACAATGAGCGGGATCAGGTATTAAAAGAATTGGTTGAGCAAAGTGATGCTACGGTAAAACGATTTCCCTACAGCCTTCCGGAGTATTCTATTGAGAATGGTATTACCTATATAGATACAGCAGAGGGTATGGTGCCTCTTCAGGTCTTTGGAGCACATAACTTAAGCAATCTAGAAGCTGCTCGTTGGGTTTGTTTAGAAATGGGAGTTCAAGAGCATGAATTCCATGATGCAATAGCATCTTTTGCAGGAGCTCAAAATCGAATGCAGCCCATACTTGAGGGTCAGGTCAAGGTGTTTAGAGACTTTGCTCACGCTCCATCCAAGGTAGGTGCAGCTGTGAAAGCACTTGCAGATCAGTTTGGTAAAGTACGCGCAGTTCTTGAGCTGCATACGTTTTCCAGTTTGAATCCCGAATTTTTACCGCAATACAAGGGAGTGATGGATCCTGCTCACGATGCCTGGGTTTATTATAGTCCAGACGCTGTTGCACATAAAAAATTACCAGAGCTCTCTAAGAAATCTGTTCTTGAAGCCTTTGGTCCGGGAGTTCGTGTGTTTGATACTCCAGAGGAACTGTCCGTTGCACTTTCTGATCCTGCCGAAAATTCTGCAGTGGTCTTGATGAGTAGTGGAAATTTTGGGGGGATTGATTTGGAAGACATTTTCACGTCATATAAATAAGTAAATTTGCCATTATGGTCAAACGTGAAATCATTGATGCAAGAGAACTGAACATCGCCCTAAACAGGTTGTGTTGTAAGTTGATTGAAAATCATGGTGATTTTACAAACACTATACTCGTGGGCCTTCAGCCTAGGGGAGTTCAGGTTTTAGATCGCTTGGTTAGATTACTGGAAGAAGGATATGGTGTAGAAGGCATTCGTACTGGGGCATTAGATATTACCTTTTACCGTGATGATTTTCGTCGAAGAACAGGCGAACATCTCCAGGCTAATACGACCCGTATCGATCATTTGGTAGAGGATCAGAAATTAGTTTTTATTGACGATGTTCTCTATACAGGTAGAAGTATCCGTGCTGCTATGGATGCTATTCTGAGTTATGGAAGACCTGCTAAAATGGAATTGCTCACGCTTATTGATAGAAGATTTTCTCGCGATTTACCCATACAACCAGATTATAAGGGACGTCAAGTTGACTCCATAGCCTCACAACGTGTTGAGGTACTTTGGGAAGAGGTAGATGGTCGCGATGCTGTACTAATAACTGAACCGAATTCATGAGCGAATTATCTGTGAATCATTTGCTGGGTATTAAACACCTTAATGCGGAGGATATCCAGCTTATTCTCGATACGGCTACTCAGTTTAAAGAGGTCATTAACCGACCGATTAAAAAAGTCCCAACACTCCGCGATATCACTATTGCAAACTTATTTTTCGAGAATTCAACCAGGACTCGTTTGTCCTTTGAATTGGCAGAAAAGCGTTTAAGTGCAGATGTTATTAATTTCTCCGCTGCTTCTTCCTCTGTTAAAAAGGGAGAGACGTTGATAGATACTGTTAATAATATATTAGCGATGAAGGTGGATATGGTGGTCATGAGACATCCAAATCCGGGCGCAGGTGAGTTTCTCGCCCAGCATGTTGATGCGTCTATCGTAAATGCGGGAGACGGAGCTCACGAACACCCTACTCAGGCCTTATTAGATGCTTTTTCAATTAGAGAAGCCTTAGGTACCTTAAAGGGCACGAAAGTGGCCATTATAGGGGATATAGTGCACAGCCGTGTTGCTTTGTCAAATGTCTTGTTACTGAAGAAAATGGGTGCTGAAGTTATGGTATGTGGTCCAACCACATTAGTCCCGAAGCACATGCATACCCTAGGTGTTCGCATAGAGCATAATCTTCAGACAGCTATTGAATGGTGCGATGTAGCGAACATGTTGCGCGTTCAACATGAGCGTCAGGACATAAACCACTTTCCTTCCATAGCAGAATATAGAGCGCAGTACGGACTTACAATGGATCATCTCGATGCATTGGAGAAGCCTATCGTTATCATGCATCCAGGTCCTATAAATAGAGGTGTCGAAATTACTTCAGAGGTTGCTGATAGTAAGCATTCAGTTATTCTGGATCAAGTTCAAAACGGAGTAGCAATTAGAATGGCAGTGCTTTATCTACTGGCTGAAAAACGTAAACTGAATAACGGTAAATGAGTTTAGAGTTGGTCGTTTTAGGTGCGGCTAGTGCGACACCAACGTCCAATAGCTATACCACATCCCAATTGTTGAAAATGCGGGATCACTTCTTCCTAATAGATTGTGGTGAAGGGGCTCAAAAGCAATTGAGAAGATCCAAGACGAAATTCTCACGAATAAATCACATTTTCATCTCTCATTTACATGGTGATCACTTTTTTGGACTAGTAGGCCTGCTGAGCAGTTTTCACCTACTGGGAAGAACCACGCCGTTGACCGTTTATGGTCCGCCAAAGCTTAAAGACATAGTGCTGACTCAGTTTAGGGCAGCCGGAACGTTCACAGCATATCCTATTTCATTCGTTATTACGCAGCATAAGGTTCCCCAAGTATTGGTAGACACTGACTCCTATACTATTTCAACATTTCCGTTAAAACACAGAATAGCTACAACTGGATTTTTATTTAAAGAAAAGCTGCTAAAGAGAGGGTTGAACAAGGCTAAAGCAGATGAACTCAGCATTCCTATTTGCGATTACCATTGGATTAAGGAAGGAAGAGATTGGACAGATGACGACGGTAAGGTAGTATCAAACGAATCCATTACTCATGACCCTCCAAAACCATTAAGCTACGCCTTTGCGTCAGATACGATGTATGTACCTGAGACTGCTCAATATGTGAAAGGCGTGAGTCTGTTGTACCATGAGAGCACTTTTTGTGAAGATAAAGCAGAACGGGCAAAGCAAACTATGCACAGTACTGCGAAAGAGGCTGGAAGGGTAGCAAAACAAGCAAAGGTTGATTGGTTGTTGATAGGACACTATAGTGCTCGCTATAAAGATTTTTCACAGTTTGAAGTCGAGGCAGCAGAGGAGTTTCCAAAAGTGTATCGAGCAAAAGAACTACACCGTTATAAGCTTACGGAGCAAGGAATAGAAGTCGTCTCACTTCGCGATACTACTCACCATGAAGAATAAGGCCCTTGTCGTATTATTTCTGACCATATTTCTGGATTTAATGGGTTTTGGACTCATCATTCCAATTCTACCAATATATGCCAAAACGTTAGGCGCAACGGATGCAATAGTTGGTTTATTGGGAGCGTCATTTAGCATCATGCAGTTTGTTTTCGCGAGTTTTTGGGGAGGTCTAAGTGATCGATACGGACGTAGGCCCATTATGCTCATTAGTATTTCTATCATGATCGTCGCCTACATTCTTTTTGCAAACGCTACGGTACTCTGGTTGTTGTTCGCGACAAGATTATTGAAGGGATTTGGTGCTGCTAACCTCAGTGTGGCTCAAGCGTATATAAGTGACGTGGTTCCCGCAGAGAAAAGAACAAAGGCCTTTGGAATTATTGGCGCTGCCTTTGGATTAGGATTTATTTTCGGGCCATCAATAGGTGGTATAGTTAATGAGTTCCACGGTGTAGCAGGGGTGGGGTACTTTGCAGCTGCCTTAGGGACGTTGAATCTAGTTCTAGCTTGGTTCTTCCTTGATGAGACCTTAAAAGTCAAGAGTACTTCCGTACAGTTGTTTCCAAACCCTTTCAAAGACATCATTCAATTCCGTGCTGTTCCCGAGATAAACGCCCTATTTACCATCAATTTTGTATATGTCTTGGGGTATAGTATGATGCAAATTACCGCTACCTTATTGTGGGCAGAGCATTTTGGATTGAGTGAACTCCATATTGGTTATACTTTTGCCTATATAGGGGTGCTCGCGGTAATTATACAAGGTGGATTGATAGGGTATTTCAACACGTGGTTTGGTGAAAAAAACTTACTTTTTTTTGGAACGATTCTCGTTTCTATGGGACTCTTTAGCATGCCTTTTGTGCCTACAGATAAGTTTTACTTAGAGTTAGTTTCTATGACGTTATTGTCGTTTGGAAATGCACTATTAACACCTACGGTAAGTACATTACTGACTACTTATGCGCCTGATGATGCACAAGGGAAAATCCTAGGTACGAATCAAAGTGTAGGCTCACTTGCTAGAGTCCTTGGGCCTGCTATTGGTGGAGCTGCATATGGATTTCATTACAGTTATCCGTATATATTAGCTGGCAGCATTGCTTTAGTCGTGAGTATTTTAGCGTTGAGGCTTCGGAGAAAACTCTATTAGTAAACCGTTGTGGCAAAACGGTATTGTTCGACAACGGATTTAGCCTTGACTTTTCAAGATGGTTGATATTTTAAATAAATCTTTATGAGTACCAATTTAGATGCTTAATAGTTCACTTACTTTGTATCAAATTAAATAATAAACGAAAATGAAGAAAATAGCGATAATAGCGGCTGTAGGTTTCCTAACGGTAAGTTGCGGCGGAGAGAAAGCAGACCAGGCCACAACAGGTGAGGCCCAGGAAGTAAACGTTTTAGCAGATGCAGAAAAAGTAGTTTTAGATGCAGAATCTGTGGTAGAATGGAAAGGGTTCAAGACCTATACGGGTGACTCTCACAATGGAACTATGGGTCTAGGAAAAAGCTATTTTGCGATAACTGGCGATGAGCTTGTAGGTGGTGCTATTCTGATAGACCTTAATAAAATGGATGTCACTGATTTACAGGACCGAAAAAGAGAGTCTTTATTAGGGCATTTAAGAGATGCCGATTTCTTTTTTGTAGATAGTTTCCCTACTGCATTATTTGAGATCACTGAGGTGAATTACACGCTCAATACTGATTCTGCTGCGGAAGACGGACTAAACACGATAGTGTCGGGTAACCTTACTCTGAGAGGCGTGACGAACAGTATAGAGTTCCCAGCGCTCATATCGGTTGAAAATGGCTCAGTCTCTTTTGATGCGCCTACCTTCTCTATTGATCGTACGTTATGGGGTGTGAATTTTCACAATAGAGATGATGCTTCTATTGCAGAATCTTTGAAGGATAATTTAATAGACCATAGCATTGAGCTGACTATTTCAGTAAAAGCTACAAAGGCTTAGCTTAAGGAAGTTTATATGGAAAAGCCCCGCCTTAGCGGGGCTTTTTTTATTTCAAGACATCTCGCAATGCAACTTCTAGGTTTTCAAATTCAAATGCAAACCCAGTCTTGAGTATCTTTTTATTACTCACCTTTTGACTCATTAAAGCGAGAGTAGCCATTTCTCCTAAAAATAATTTTAGTACAAAACCAGGAACGGAAGGGAGAAGCATTGGGCGGCTAAGGACTTTACATATAGTCTTTGTTAAGTCTTTGTTCGTAGCGGGGTTTGGGCCTACCGCATTATATGGGCCAGATGCTATATTCGTTGATGTTGCTGCATGAATAAACATACGTGCTAGGTCCTTTATGTGAATCCAGCTGGACCATTGTTTTCCGCTTCCAAGCGGGGATGCTATGCCCGCTTTCGCTAATGGGACTAATTCACCTAATACGCCGGCGCCTTTGTCTAAAACAATTCCTATACGCAGTTGAATGCTACGTCTCTTATCGTTTCCAAGTTTGCGTGTGTATTGTTCCCAATTCCGTGTTACTGCAGCTAAAAAATCATCTGCTGGTAAATCACCTTCTACCATAGTGCGTTCAGCGTCGGATCCGTAGAATCCAATGGCACTGGCTGATACGCAGGAGGACGGAGCCTTTTCTAGTTTTTGTAAAGCGTCTATGAGTGTTTGAGAAGTATATACTCTGGAGTCGTTTATGGACTGCTTGTACTTGGCGGTCCATCGCTTTGAGACCGTTGTACCTGCTAAATGTATGAGATGATCGGTACCTTCTAAAGATGCGAGGTCAATCTCTCCTTGTGAGGGGTTCCAATAATAGGTTTTCACGCCTTTCCATTCAAGATTTTGTCTTGTAGATAGAACGCGAACATGGTGTTTTTCAGATAGTAATTGGGCTACAATTGCCTTACCTACTGATCCTGTTGCACCTGTAATTGTGAATGTTGCCATTTGTTATTTTTATGGATGTTAAACTAACAACCCTAGCTTAATTTTGTTAGACTTGGACAAGAATATTTCTGGATAGACTTTTATGCATACCATTGAACCTTATTATAATTGGCGACACCTCTATATTGCCAGCGAGGATCCTCAAAGCCCAATGTATGGTTACTTTAATAGTGAAGTGGAATTTACGGATCGAATTTTTAATCATGTTGTGCATCCTCAATGGGATAATATCGGGTGTGAGACATTGGTCCTGAAGATTCTATTTGTTGATTATTCCGCTGGATACTGTGTTATAGAGTTTTTAGGAGAATGGAATGATGCGGTCCACAACGATGTAATGCGGGTCAAGCGGGATATTGTGGATGAAATGGTGCCCTTAGGAATAGATAAGTTCATATTGATTGGAGAGAACATCCTTAATTTTCATGCGGACATAACGGACTACTATGAAGAATGGTTAGAAGAAGTACCAAACGGATGGATGACGTTCTTGAATTTAAGATCTCATGTGGTGGATGAGTTGAACTCCTATGGTTTGGACCAATTCTTTGTACTCGGTGGCGAGCTAGATCAATGGAATTGGCGAACTAAAAAACCGGAGCAACTCTACAATAAACTCACTGAAGTCGTGGGCTTAAGGTTGGGTTTGTAGGCTTACAAGCTTTAAGAAAGCCGTGCGATCTGACTCGAGTGTAAACCATGCTGCTTGTTCTGCTTCGAGTGGCAGCCACATCATTTCTTGTAAGTTGGGATCATTATCTATAATCGCCCACTCGTCTTCTAGAACTGTGCTATTGGCCTTGAAATAATTTAGAAGCAGTTGTTCGTTGGGTTTAAATCTTGAGGAAAATGCATGGGTGGGAATATAAAAAAATGACCATTCTAGTGGTGACCAAAGCTTAAATTCCTCCTTTATTTCACGGTTTATACACGCTATGAGACCCTCACCTAATTCTAGTCCTCCTCCGGGAAGTTTTTGCAGATTGACTCCTTGCCATCGTTCTTTCATGACCAACAATCTTCCTTGATTGGATACAATCAAAGCGTAGCAACGGGCATTGAACTTTATCATCTTTTCCATGCGCGCGTCATTTCTCGTTTTCTTGGAGGTCCTGGGAGCCGTTCTACCTCAAAACCTGCAGCCTTCATAGATCGTTTTACGACTCCTTTTGCACAGTAGGTAACCAAACAGCCACCTACCGCTAAAATTTTAAACATCTTTTCAAAGATTTCATCAGTCCAGAGCTCAGGCTGTGCGCTTGGTGCAAATGCATCAAAATAGATAAGATCAAAGCTAAATTCTTCGCTCTCAAAGCTTCTGAGATCAGTGGTCATTAATTCAAAATGAAACCCAGGGATAAGTTCAGTGGGCACAAAGGGAGGGCAACGAAGGATAGATCCTTGCTGCTCTCTACTGGAAAGATCTAATAGATCAATTTCTTTGGTTGTTAACGGAAATTTCTCAAGTGCTGTGTAATGAATTAGAGTACTCCCTTTTTGTTCTAGGGTTAGCCTAGCGTTTAGAGCTGTTCCTAATCCAACTTCTAAAACACGAACCTCTGTAAGTTGCATTGCTTTTAATCCAGCATTGATGAAGACATGCTGGCTTTCGGTAAGTGCTCCATGAATACTATGATAGTATTCGTCTAATTCCGGAACCCAAAGCGTCAGGCTTCCATCCGAGGAAGTCTTGATGTGCCTTGGACTCGCCTTAGCCATTAATGAATGTAGAGTTTTTCAATCCTTGAGATAGGACCTTGGCAAAAGTTCATGTGACAAGCCACGCAGCTTTTCACTAGGTTGTTGTGCGCTTCTATTTGTGCAGGTACTGAAGTAGCTGAGGCGATTTCACTGTAGGAATATATAAAGCCCTGTGCATGTGGCTCAAAAGCCGGGCCTACCATATGAGGTTCTGTGGGCTGGGCAGTAATCATATCGAATATTAAGGAAGAATTAGCAGTGCTTAGCATCCCTTTCTCTAGGCTTGCCTTGCGGTCTATGCCCTCTTGATGAATAGCCCTCATAATCACAGCCAATTCACTAGGTTGATCTACTTCCGGTGACCAAACTGGCGCTACTACGTCAGGCGAATCCTGCGTTGGAGTGCATGCGTACATCATAGAAAGTAGTAACGAAAGAATAATAAGCTTACTCTTCATTTGAAGCAGGTATTACAATCTTAACACCTTTAGCTTTGAACTTCACCTCACCTGTAGCATCTGTAATAGAAGTTATTTCTTCTTCACTCGCTCCTCTATCCTGCGCGTAATGCTTGAGTTCAGCCACTGTTGTGCTGTCCCAATACGCGTATCCTGTCATGACCATTTCTTGGTCCTTACTGTTGGTAGGAAGTAAAAATTCGTAATCGTAGTCTACGAAAAGATTAGTATTGGAGTCGATTTCCGTTGACATCCAACAACCTTTTGTGGTACATACCTTTGAAATAGGCCCTGCCACTGTTGCGAAAACAGTATCTGATGCACCAGTTTTAAACGCGGTTACTAGATCTGCAGCCGTCATCGTCTGGTCCGTTGCAAAAGTACTATCCCCGAAGCTAATATATTCAGCTTCTGATGCTTGAGGCTCTAGAATGTTTTCCGATTCTACGGTACCGTTTTGACAAGAAAATAATCCGATGGTAATAAAACTAAAAAGTATGTGGCGATTCATGGGAGGATTTGATTAAAATTAAAGTTCTCTGTTTTCACAGCACAGAATGATTCTGTTACTCAATGTCAAAATTAGTACATTTGTGCTCCGAAAAAATAGTATTGCCTATGAAAGTTGAAATGACACAACAAAGCCGCCTCAAGGACATAGATTTTAACAATCTTCCTTTTGGAAAAAACATGTCTGATCACATGCTCGTTTGTCATTTTAAAAATGGAGCATGGCAGGAGCCGGAAATCCGTCCTTATGGTCAATTGGAGTTTTCTTACGGACTTCATGCTCTTCATTATGGACAGAGTGCATTTGAAGGGATGAAAGCCTACAGAAAAGACAACGGTGCCGTAAGTATGTTCCGTCCCTTAGACAACTTTGCAAGGTTGAACAAAAGTGCTGAGCGATTGATGATACCACAGATACCTGAGCATGTTTTTATGGAAGGGTTGTCTAAGCTTTTAGAGTTGGACCAAGCGTGGATCCCTAAAACGGAAGATCACAGTTTATACATCCGTCCATTTGTATTTGCATCTTCTGAATTTATTGCAGCACGTCAAAGTGATGACTACACTTTTTGTATTATCACTTCGCCTGTAGGCCCATACTACAACGGGTCGGTAAAAGTTAAGATTGAGCAAGAGTTTTCTAGAGCTGCCAGCGGTGGCATAGGATATACCAAGGCAGCCGGAAATTATGGAGGCGCTTTTTACCCGACCTCTAAGGCGATAGAAGAGGGATATAACCAAGTCATCTGGACAGATCATAAAGAACATAAGTATATAGAGGAAAGTGGAACAATGAACCTGATGCTTCTAGTTGATGGTGTATTCTTAACTCCTCCTTTGACAGATCGAATTTTAGCAGGAGTAACCAGACGATCCATAATTCAATTGATTAAAGATCAAGGTTGGCTTTTAGAGGAGCGTCCAATTACAGTGGAAGAACTAGTAATGGCAGCTCGTGAAGGAAAGCTTCAAGAGGCCTTTGGAATGGGAACTGCTGCAGTGGTAAGTCAAATTGACACTATTGGATTTAACGGTGAGAACTTTTCTATTCCGGTTCCTGAAAACGGAAAGGCAATGGATATTAAAAAGTTACTTACTGACATTAGAATGGGACGTTCAGAAGACTGTTACGGTTGGATGATGGACCTTTCCATATCTTCCAAGTAATCTATTGAAACATACAGAAAAAAGCTGAAGCCATGGTTTCGGCTTTTTTTTATGCCTTGAAGTAGGGTTCGAGCGCTTTGAACAGGGTGGATGTAGGTAGTCCCACAACTGCATTGTATTCTCCTTCAATGGTGTGTATAAATGTCTGTCCTATCCATTCTTGAATACCGTAGGCTCCTGCTTTGTCATAGGGTTCAAATGTGGAAATATAGTGTTCTATAGCCCACGATGGAAGCACTGCGAAGTGCACTTGTACTACGCTGCAGTAGGAGGTGATCTTTGCGTCGGTTACAAGCGATAGCCCCGTAATGACTTGATGTGCTTTACCACTTAAAGCCTGTAACATTTCTCTTGCTTGATCTGCGTTAGCTGCCTTGCCAAACCTTCTGTTGTTAAGCCAAACTTCCGTATCAGAGGTAATGCCTAATTCATCATCAGACAAGAGTGGTTGAAGGGCTTTTGCCTTTTGTTCAGAAATCCAAACGGCGGTTTCCTCTCCATTGAGATTTTCTGGTGCATTCTCATCGGTATCCGTGACCTCAATCCTGAAGTCGAAGCCAAGATCAGAGAGGAGCTGCGCTCTACGTGGACTTTTAGATCCTAGAACTAAGGATCGTTTTAATTGAAGTGGCTTAGTAGTTTTTACCATGTTCGATCCTCAGGACGACCCCATTTGTCGTGGGTTTTTAATAACTGTTCCAATACATCTCTAACACAGCCTTCTCCACCGTTAACAGGACTGACATAATCTGATATTGATTTGATTTCAGGGGCTGCATCCTGAGGTGCACAGGACAGTCCTACGGCTTTCATCACATCATAGTCTGGTAAGTCATCACCCATATACAGGATCTCATGATCTGTGAGATCATAGCACATTTTTAGATCTTCGTAGGCATCCATTTTAGTTGATGCACGCATGTAGATGTCTTTGATTCCCATTTCAGCAAGACGTTCTCGAACATCTTCACTATTTCCACCCGTTATGATGGCTATACGAATCCCATTTCTTACCGCGAGTTGTAGGGCATATCCGTCTTTACTGTGCATATTCCGAACGGCTTGTGCCCCTGGAATCAAAAGAACTGTTCCGTTTGTAAGTACACCGTCTACGTCAAAAACAACGGTAGTAATGTGCTTAAACTTCTCTTTATAGTTCATCTCTTTTTTTTATGCTGTTGCTCATCAATACATACAGTTCTCGTAACTCGTCATTTTCAAGCTGCGAAAGGTGTTGGTCCATTGTGTTCTGATCCCCTCGTGTTGCTGGCCCAGTCTGGGCTTTTAGTGGAGTGGACTCTATAGCTTTCTCTGGACCTTGCTTCATGATAGGATGTAGTACGTCAAAAGGTAATTCGTATGCCATACAATGGTCACTGGCTAAGGTATACAAGTGGTTTGTAAAATTATTTACCAGCACAGCCGCCACATGTAGCTTTTCACGCTTTTCACTAGTAATCCAAAAGATCTTAGAGGTTAGCAGTTGTGCCAATTCATTTAATAAAATTTCATCCTCTTTCCGCGCTGTTTCAAGCAATAATGGCACTTTTGACCAATCCACCTCTTGTCCCTTAGAAAAACTGTAAAGGGGATAAAAAACCGCTGCCCTAGAAGTATCCGGTAGTTTCACTGAGCCAGCGGTATGGGCGATAAGTTTGTCTTTAAAAGATTGACAAACCTCGAATACCTCCTTATCAGGTACCGCGATTAGTATCAGATCTGCATCAATAGTTCGTGGATAGTCTCTTCCATACCATTCCAGCGCTACATGAGTACACAAGCCTTCATAGAGGTGGTGACCTAAGTTACCTTTTCCTATGAGCGCTACCTTCATGTTATTTGCCCCTTAATCTAGTGGTGACAGCGATAACAGTTCCTAGAGCCATCAATAATGAGCCTATCCAAAGAAGATTGATCCAAGGAAAAACCTCTGCTTTAATTAGAATGAAAGGTTCCTCAGCTTCAATATGTTCACTAGCAGTAATTACAGGTCTGTTGGACTCATAATTGATACGATCAAAACTAAACTTCAATCCGAGTTCTTTTATTTCGGCATCTACATGTTGACCCTCATCTCCCTGAACAGCATAAATAGGCATGATTTTGTAGGTACTATCCTCCATGGTGGTTACGCTTAGCCCAGCGCCTAGTACTACGTATTCGAGATTACCGTCTTCCTGAGGAGCTTCAACTACCAAAGTGTCTAAGCGAACTTGATACTTACCGTATAAGAAGTGCGTGTCTCCTGTTGCCAGTTCAATATCAAAAGCATTCTTCCATTCCTCTGTACCTTTCTCTTCCATGGAACGCATATCCGCATAGGTAACATGGGTGTAAATGTCTTTGGTAAGGAAGTGTCTTGTGGAAGGCTCTGCAACATTGCCCATTCGTTCATTCATTTGAATACTTGGGGAGAGATTAAACGCTGGTTTTAATTCCCCACTATGGTCTTCGTCTTCCTTGAAAAACTCTAAAACATATCTCTGGTAATAACCTTCTTCACGCTGTTCCGTCCAACTCACCCAATAATCACCCAGCTCTACAGTGTCGCCCTGATGTATCAGTAGGTTCTCGTTGGCAGGAAATTCCTCATGAATGAAGGTTTTGTTTTGGGAGATGACATCTTTGTTAGCGTTTGAGACCAATGAGCCTGCAACGATCAACCCAAAACCTATATGGGCTACTGTAGATCCTGCGATACTCCAGTTTCCTTTGGCCCAGCGGATCCAAAACTCTAGGTTAGCGATCACGGCATAGTAAGAGCACCAGAGCAGTGTCACGTACATTGGATTCCACATGCCGAGTATCCAAGCACTGATTCCCGCGAAAATAGTCGTCAAAATCAAGGTAAGAATTTGACGTTTGAAGAATTGCTTTGTTGTAGTGCGGTGGTAAGATAAAAATTGACCTGCTCCGATAAGAAGTACAATAATGATCGCGAATGGAACCTGTATAGCGTTATAATGCTCTATGGGGTCAATTAAAACTTTGTCTTGATCATAAAGTGTGATGAGTCCGTCAGGACCAAACAACTTATTAAAAACGGGGTAAGAAGTGCTTAACGTGATTTGTAAACCGCTAATCAGTAAAATAAGTGCTCCTATGAACATCCAAAATTCTCTGCTGTCCATACGATCCTCCTTTACTTTTTTTGGTAACCCTTTGTAACGGGCCAAGAATAAAGTAAGACTTCCAATCGTAAAGAAGAGTAAATAGATAAGAAGTTGTCCACTTAGTCCTAAGTCTACAAAGGCATGCACAGAGCTATCTCCTAGTACTCCGGAGCGTGTCAGGAAGGTAGAGTACAGCACCAGTAAGAAGGTTAGAATAAGCAGGAAAAGTGCTGCTGGAATGACACCTCCTTTGTTGCGCTGGATCAGTAGTAGGTGAGCACCAGCTACCATAGTTAGCCATGGAACTAATGAAGTATTCTCAACGGGATCCCATGCCCAAAATCCACCAAAACTCAACGCTTCATATGCCCAAGCACCTCCCATGAGTATACCTACGCCAAGTATGCCTACAGAGAAGAAACTCCACACTAAGGCACTCTTTATCCAGGTCTTGTAATCCTTACGCAGTAATCCTGCTATTGCATAGCTAAAGGGTACTAAGGTGGAGGCAAAGCCTAAAAATAGGGTAGGTGGATGAATGGTCATCCAGTAATTTTGAAGCAATGGGTTTAGACCTGTTCCGTCCGCGAAATTAGGAAACCTTTCTAGGTAATCAGCGAATTGTGTCCAGGGCAACCCTACGTTCTCAGCAAGTTCACGAACTAATATGAACGGACTGTAGCCTATATGCATATCACCTAGGTAGACCCCTAAGATCATACTGACTAAAAATGCTTGTACAGCAGCAAATACTCCTACCACTGGCCCCTCAAATTTCTTAGCACTGTAGGTCAGAATGTAACCTAAAATGGCATTCCAAAACATCCAAAGTAAAAAGGATCCTTCCTGTCCCTCCCAAAAGGCAGAAAACAAGTACTGTGGTGGAAGATCTAAAGAAGTATGCTTCCATACATAGTCAAACTCAAAATAATGATGGGCCATGATATAGAACAATGTTCCGATCAATCCGAAGAGTGAAATCGCATGTATTCTAAAAGCGAGTCGTCCCAGAAATTTCCATTGGTCGCCTTTTAAGTAGTAGGCCAAAGTGGATAATAGTGCGAAGACAAAAGAAAGGGCAGTTAATCCTCTTCCAAGGTCTGCTGCCCAAAGGTGTTCACCAACGTATTGCATAGGTGCTATTTGTAAATTTTGTCAGATTGAACTTCGTTCTGCTCGTTATATTTAGAAGGACATTTCATTAAGATATCCGTAGCGATAAAGGCACTGTCTGAAGCGTATCCAGTCATTGTGATCTCCTCAGATCGCTCGAAATCTTGTGGCTTAGGTTGGTGATACACCACCATACTTTCGTTTCCTTTTTTATCTTTTGCCGTAAAGGTTAACGTGATGGTTTTTGGATTGAAGTCCATAGGCTGTTCCGTATCCAGGTAACCAATTACGGTCGTCTTTTCTCCCAGCGATGCAGTTGCTTGCTCAAAATTGCTGTAAGTCGAACTGTTACCTAGACGTACAAGCGTATAGCCAATAAGTACGGCGATCGCAATGATGATTGCGATTTGGCTATTTTTCATTTTCGAGTTTTTTAATTCTTTTGTCCATTCCCATAAGAAAGACTGCTAAACCTATAAAGATGATCGCAACAACAGCGATGACTACATAAATCTTACCTTCTGAATACATGATGTTATCAGTTTGTGCAAAGGCACTGAAAGGAGCAAGTGCCGCTAATGAAGCAATATTTTTTCTCATGATTCTAGTTTTCTTAATCTATAACGCAATGAGGCGATCCAAGTTCCCACCAATATCCAACCAATTACTGCCGGATAGAATACCAATCGTAGTCTGTTGTCTAAGTCATACGAGTTAAAGCCAGGGTTACCGCCATTTCCAGGGTGTAAGCTGTCTGTCATTCGTGGTAAGATCCCAATAAAGACAATCATCATAATAAAGGCGAAAATATTGTATACGGCACTTATACGAGCACGTTTTCTACCGTCATTCATCGCATTCCTTAGCACAAAATATGCCAAGTATATGAGCATAGTTACAGCACTGCCATTAAGTTTGGGGTCGTTCGTCCACCAGGCTCCCCAGGTGTATTTAGCCCATATCATTCCTGTGGTAAGACCAAGAGTTGCAAACAACATTCCTGTTTGCGCAAGCGCAACGCTTCTATGGTCTTTATGGAGGTCCTCCTTTGATAAAAAAGAGATGGCGTAACCGAAACTCCCTCCCATCATTGCTACCATGGCAAACCACATACTTACATGATAGAATAAATTTCTAATACTCTGCTCAAGAATAGGTAAGTCGGGTATGGAGGTCAATAATCCATACACGAGGCTGTAAAGCACTAATGCTAGTCCAGTGAACTTATAAATGCGTCCTTTCATAGTGGTGTTTAATCTTGCCAAAGATAAGGAAAGAGAAGGTAGGCGAGAAGCCCAATTGCAATATCTAATGCCGCTAAAGCACCTAATAAATCAAGCACGTCGATGAAGGGAACCCCCACCATTGCTTGAACGTTCAGCGCACTCGTTAACTTCAAAATAGGAAAGAGCAAAGGAATGGCTAATACGGTACTTAATGTGGCGTTTCCATTCGTGCGCTGTGCAATGCCATTGGTCAGTGTGAGTACTACACTAAAACCTATACATCCTAGTAGTAAACCAGCAGCAAATAGTAATGGACTGAAGACAGTGTTGCCATAAAAAACTGAAAAAAGCCCCCAAGTGAGAAAAGAAAGTACACTCATATAGGTTGCGTTGAAGACCAATTTTGCAATAATGGTTGGTCCCGGACCTATTAAGGTTTGAAAGTAAAAGAAGTAATCACCGCTTTCGAAATCAAAACTTCTACTGGCTTGACTAACCGTACCAAAAAAAACAACCACCCACAACAATGTATTCCATGTACTGTCTGCAGCATTGTTTCCGCCCAATAAATAGATGAGATATGTAATGCCCAATAAATACAGGCCGAGCGAAAAGAGCGCGTTTGAATTTCTCAGTTCTTGCTGAAAAAATCTTGTTATTAATGGCCTTATCTTTGACATGTAATATTCTATTGACATTGCAAAAATATGGTAAACTATATGTTAAACATGGTGTTTACTTAAAAACTACCTAAACAACCGTTTTATGAAATACTTACTTTTTACAGCTTTATTGGCAGCTTGCACTGGATCTTCAACCGGAGAATTGGCAATGAGCACATCAAATCAAACGAACGAAATATCTATTCCGATGGAAAAAACATCTTTTTATGACCTATCCGCCACTACTATTGATGGCCAAATCTTTGACTTCGCGACACTTAAGGGAAAAAGAGTGCTCCTCGTTAATGTGGCTTCAAAATGCGGGTACACTTCTCAATATGAAGGTTTACAGGAGCTGCACGCGGCTTATGGAAGTGATGAATTTGTGATTATTGGTTTCCCATCAAACGATTTTGGTGGTCAAGAGCCAGGGTCCGAGTTAGAAATCAAGAGTTTTTGCAGTAAAAACTACGGTGTTACCTTTCAGATGATGGGTAAAGTAAGTACTGATGGCGATAATGGACATCCAGTATACCAGTGGTTGAGTAACGCTGCTCAAAACGGCGTGGATGATGCGAATGTTTCATGGAACTTCAACAAATTTTTAGTTGACAGTGAAGGTAATTGGTTGAGTCACCTGGGTTCTAGAGTGCGTCCGATGAGTAAAGAAGTTACTAATTTCGCTCAAGGAAAATAGAAGATAATGAAATTGGATATTTTAGCCTTTGGTGCACACCCTGATGATGTCGAGTTGGGGGCAGGCGGTTTATTAGCCACGCATGCTAATGCTGGAGCTGCTACTGGAATAGTTGATCTAACGCGGGGGGAAATGGGTACCAGAGGTAACGCTGAAATCCGTGATGAAGAGGCACGTGTCGCTGCTGATATTTTAGGCTGTAAAATTCGATTAAATATGGCCATGCCTGATGGTCAAATTTCTTATGATCATGAAAGCCAATTAAAAGTTGCCAAAATCATTCGAAAATATCAACCAGACATTGTTTTGATGAATGCTCCAACTGATCGTCATCCAGATCATGGTCGTGCATCAAAACTAGTAGAAGAAGCTTGTTTTTTAGCGGGTTTAAATAAAATCGAGCTATACGATAACGGGGTTTCTCTCGCGCCATGGCGTCCAGAAACCATGTACAGGTACTTACAGTTTTATAACCTTGAACCTAATCTTGTAGTAGATATATCCGACGGTTTTTTGCAGAAAACGGAAAGTGTCAGAGCACATAAATCACAATTTTTTGACCCAAATAGTACAGAGCCTAATACGGTAATAGCTAGTAAGGATTTTTATGATTCTATTGCTGCAAGAGCTATGGACTGGGGTAGAGTGATAGGTGCTAAATATGCAGAGCCTCTTATTTCCGTGCGTCATATAGGTGTTAAAAACCTCAAAGATCTTCAGTAAAACTTAGGTTTAAAACAGTCATTTTTTTGTTTTTAAAATTTTTGTTAAATTTGATGACCATCCAATAAGTTAATGTTCGTTAATCATCAACTTAATTTCTATCAAAATGAAGCCAAAGGCATTAGTGGAAATATTCCGCGAAAATCAAAACAACAATGGTACTTTAAAGTCATTATTTGCCACTCAATTTTTAGGTAAACTGAGTGAAACAGAGCTTTCAGGCTTAAAAAAGTCTATTGAAAAGGAGATCACTTCACGTCAGCAATCATTCGTAGATGAAAAAATTGCTTACTTACAGTCGTTAGGATATAAAGTAGAGAAGTAATTTTTCTCCACCTTTTGAATAAAAAAAACCCGCACCATTGGCGCGGGTTTTTTTATTTAAAGAGTCTTCAGTTGCGTAGTACCACTTTTAGGTTAATCTCTTAAAAGAGAGAAGTAGTAAGCGAGTTGCGTTAAGGATGCCAATGCGGCTACTAAGTAAGTTCTGGCTGCCCATGTGAGGGCGTCCTTTGCTTTATCATGTTCTGGTTTGGTAACTGTCCCAGAGGAAGTAAGCCATAGTAGTGCTCGGTTTGAGGCATCATACTCAACGGGTAGTGTAACGATAGACACAAACGTTATTGCAGCTTGCGCAGCAATCAAGACCCAAATAACGGTATTCATGTCGAAAATCTTTAAGAAGCTCATTCCAAGGATCATGGACCAAAGAACGATATTCATGATTTTTCCGCTAAGCTGAGCGACAGGCACCAATTGTGAACGCATTTCTAACCATTTATATCCAGTGGCATGCTGTACGGCGTGACCTACTTCATGTGCTGCGACCGCCGCTGCAGAAATGCTTCTACCCCCATATACTTCAGGACTTAGGTTCACAGTCTTATTTGCCGGATTATAATGGTCCGTAAGCTTTCCTGCGACACTTTCAATGCGTACGTCATGTATACCGTGATCGTTAAGCATTTTTTCAGCGATTTCTGCTCCGGACAAGCCGTTCGAAAGTGCTTCCTTACTATATTTTTTGAATTTAGATTTTAATCTTTTCTGAACCACGAGGCCCGTTATGATGAAAACAATGATCAGTAGAAACATAAGCTTGTTATAAAGTTATCGTTAAACAAAGGAACAAAATGTATGCCTATGGCCATTCGGTCCGTAACTTTGACAGAAACGTCGCTATAACATGACAGAAAAGCCTCTTATTCTAATAACCAATGATGACAGTATTGTCGCACCTGGGATTCGTTTCTTGATAGAAATAGCGAATGAGTTTGGTGAAGTATGGGTAGTAGCACCTGATGGCCCACAAAGTGGAAAGGGACATGCAATCTCCTTAGACGTTAGCTTGCGTTGCTCTGAAGTACACTCCGAAGGTCCTCAAAAGGAATTTAAGGTCACTGGAACGCCAGCAGATTGCGTAAAATTGGCAGTTAATAAGATTCTTCCTAGAAGACCTGACCTGATTCTTAGTGGTATCAACCATGGTTCTAATGCTTCAGTTAATGTAATTTATTCGGGTACAATGGGTGCTGCTGTGGAGGGAGCATTAGAACGTATTCCTGCAATTGGGTTTAGTTTGTGCGAATTTTCTTGGGAGGCATCGTTCGAAGCAGGACGCCAATACATACGAACTATCATTCAACAAGTGATATTGCACGATATGCCTCAGGGAGTTTGTCTGAACGTAAATGTTCCAGAGGCTGCCAAGGCGCCTTATAGAGGTATACGTGTGTGTCGAATGGCTATTGGAAATTGGGTAGAAGAATTTGATGCTCGTATTGATCCGTTTGGTAGGCCTTATTATTGGTTGACCGGAAAATTTGAAAATTATGACCACAGTGACGACACTGATATCGCTGCGTTAGATCAGGGCTATATCAGTGTGGTTCCTATCACGGTAGATTTAACAGCGCATCGCGCTTTAGCCACACTTAATCAATGGGATTTTGAGGAAAAAAAATAGATTAATAGATTATATCGCTGGATTTTTTGTGGGTATCGGTGCTCCGTTGTTCTCCCTCGCGGTGGCGATGGAAACTTATCCTGTGTTAAAAGAAGTCGGCGATGTGACCAACCCTGCTTGGAGATTGATAGTCATGCGTGCCATCACTTTCGGAATTGTAATTAATGCAGTATTGTTTTTCACTGCATTAAATTTTGATAAAGATCGCGTTGCACGAGGTATTATGCTGTCTTGTCTACCAAGTGTTGCTGGTGTCATCTACTTCCAATTCATCTTAAATTAATGCGAATTTTCTGGATAGCAGGTGAGCCATCAGGTGATGTCCAAGCGGCATCTTTAGTTCAAGCTATTCAAAAAGCGCATCCTAAAACGGTTCATTCAGGTTGGGGAGGCGTACATATGCAAAAAGAGGGGGTGGAGCTTCTTTTTAACCTTCCTGCTAATCCTATTATGGGCTTCATAGAAGTCGTTTTAAAGGCGCGTATTATTCGTGAGCAGTTTCGCCAGGTAAAGCGACATATCACTGAATTTGAGCCTGACGTGTTAATTCTCGTGGATTTTCCAGGATTTAACCTTCGAATAGCAGAATGGGCTCAAGCGCGTGGAATGAAGGTGGTCTACTTTATCCCGCCCAAGGTATGGGCATGGAAACAAGGGAGATTAAGGAAACTCAGCGCGTCAACAGATCTTATTTTAAGCATTTTACCTTTTGAAGAATCTTGGTACGCGGCAAAAGGTCATGCCTTACATTATGTAGGTAATCCCTTGGCGGAGCGTTATGCGGGTAAAACCGGATATGCTGCGGATTCGAAGGAAGTTGTGCTTTTGCCAGGGTCACGAAATCAAGAGGTACAAAGATTGTTACCAGTATTCTGTGAATTAGCAGCGGCGCTGCCAGCGTATCGCTTTAAAGTAGTTCGAGCGGCATCAGTATTAGCATCCTGGCCTATGATTTCGATACCGGAAAATGTTGAGGTAATAGATGCTCCATTATTAGAAGTAGCCGCCTCAGCTTGCTTTGCACTGACATGCAGTGGCACGGCCTCTCTCGAAATAGCACTGTTAGGAATTCCACAAGCGGTAGTTTATAAGGCTAATCCGATCTCCTTAGCTATTGCTAGGAAGTTTGTGAAGGTGCCGTTTTTCTCCTTACCGAATCTTATTTTAGATCAGGAAGCTGTTCCAGAGTTATTACAAGAACAAGTCAACGTAGATGTTTTAAAGGCACTCATTAGAGGGGGAGGTGAAGAACAATTGGACCATTATCACCGCTTGGATGCGATGCTTGGAGCACAGACCTTGGAACAGGATGCCGTTGGTCTTATTTCAGAACTTGTACTTTCGTCTAGATGAAGTTAAACTGTATACTCTTAGCACTGTTATCGCTACTGACTGTTCAAGGACAATCTATAAAGGCCTATAAGTCTGGTCCACGCGTGTTGACTTTTGCTGAGCAAGAATATGGTCGCGCTCAGGTAAAGGTTAAAAGTGGCTCCTATACTTTGGTAGCCTATACTCCTGATAGCGTTTTCTCTATGGAGTATGGAATAGATGATGTGCATCCCCTTTATACGTTTAGAGGCGATTTACGATTGAATAGAGCTGCTTGTGATTCTATTGTTATTTCTACGGATGATACTATAGTAATGCGCGTTATGCATGGTAAAAAATGGACGAGAGAACGCCCCTATATGGGCCAATTAACCATTCGTCCTTTTCTTATTTATCTAGAAGCTATTGTGAAAGTTCCTATCTCTAACTATATCGCTGGCGTGGTCGAAGCGGAAGGAGGATTATCTCCCGAGCCAGCTTACCACCAGGCCCAAGCAGTGCTTTCCAGAACGTGGTTGTTAACTAACTTGAGTAAACATGCTAAAGACGGATATCACGTGAAAGACGATCAAAGTTCTCAAGCCTTTAAAGGTGTGCCTCATGGAAAAAATGCCAGCATTATTCAATCTGCAGTATTAGCCACGAGAGACTCGATCGCTACTTATGATAACAAACCTATTATAGGTTTCTATCATTCTAATTCTGGGGGAATGACTACGTTACCTCATTTAGTATGGTCTAAAGAATTGCCCTATTGTCGTGCCGTAATAGACCCTTTTTCGAAGAAAGGGAGCCGCTATGAATGGCAGCAGCGCGTCTTACTCTCGGACTGGTCTGCGTATTGGATTTCGCAAGGAGTCTCTATGGCAGCTGAAGAGTGGAGTACCTATTTCAATTCTATAAACTCCACAAGATCGTCACACTGGCAAATCAATGAACAGTCTTTTAAATTGGAAACAGTGCGTCGTCACTTTAAATGGAAGAGTGGATTTGTTTCTCCTTTGTTGGAAGGTGAGACTGTGGTTGTTCATGGCTACGGGTTTGGCCATGGGGTAGGTATGTCACAACAGGGTGCGATGTACATGGGCTCCTCAGGATTTACTTGGAAAGAGATTTTAGATTTTTATTTCAAGGACCTTTCCTTTACAGTAGTTGATAACCTGTAGTTATTCACATTATTTGCAGGGTTTACGACCAGGGGCCAATTTTAATAGATGGTCCTACAACCCCTTTTCATCCTTTGTATTGGCTTTGCACTTAATGACCAGTATACGATTGATGTGTCATGGATCTTAGCCTTTTTGCTATGGCCAAGGGTGCATCGTAAATTTTGGGATGACTTCCGTCTTCTATTGCTGGCATCAGTCCTTCTGTATCTCCTGCCGAAATTCGAAATATGGCGTTATTATTATCCTATAAAAACACCAGATTTTATAGGATATGCTGGACAAATCTTACGCGATATTTTAAAGGGGAGAATTGACCAGTTTTCTAGCGGACCATACCGAGGGTTTTTAACAGCGATTTTTACGGGAGATAAATCAAGTATTTCTCCTGAAGCAGTGTCTGCTTTTCGACATTTAGGCATGAGTCATATGCTTGCGGTTAGTGGGTTTCATATAGGATTTTGGGTACTTTTAATGCGTCCTTTATTAAGTTGGATGCGTGGTTATTGGTCATTTCGACTGGGCCTTCTCCTTCAATTTTCGTTTCTCTTGGTCTACTCATTTACCGTAGGAGCAGGAAGTTCTGTTGTGCGAGCCGTTTGGAGTTTTGGCTTGGCTAGGTATTCGTCCCTGCGTAAGGATAAAATACCCTCCTTGCACTGGCCCATGGTGGTCGCTTTAGGCCATTATTTTGTAGATCCCACTTCTCCACATAGCTTAAGTTTTCAGCTCAGTTATGCAGCGGTATTCGCTATACTTATTGCGTTACGAGGATCTTCTTTGGATCATTTCACTGTGGACTTTACTGTAGCTAAGTCTAAATCAAAGGGGTTGGACAGACTTTTGTTACCTGCTCAAATATCATTAGCTGCATGGACGGCGACATTACCTATAGTACAACACCATTTTGGAGGTGCGAGTCCTTACTTTTTGGTAGGGAACTTGATCGCTGTTCCTTTGCTAACAGTTAGTATTTGGATGAGCGTTCCTTTTATGCTGCTGGGTCATGCTATGCCACATGTGGCGGTGCTATGGGTCAATCAGATGTTTGACTGGGTCTACTTTGTTATTGAGAAATTAGAGAAACTGGTACTCCTGTGGGCTGATCTATCCCTGAATTAGTTTGGCCATTTTAGCACTCAATTCTTCTTGACTTACCAGTTCAAATTCACCTTCATAGAAGACATGGATTTTCCCATTTTCCTCTGAAACAGCAAGCGCCAATGCGTCTGTGCGTTCCGAAATCCCCGCTGCCGCACGATGACGAAGCCCAAATTTTGAAGGTAAATCACTGCTCTCGCTTAAGGGTAATACCGCTCCGGCGGCAATGATTTTGTTCTTAGAAACGATGGTAGCACCATCATGTAAGGGGGCATTTTTAAAGAAGATACTTTCCAGTAGAATTCGACTCAAAGCACCATCAATTTGGTGCCCTGTTCCAGCAAAACTCCCTAGGGGATCTCTACGTTCAATAACGATCAAGGCACCTACTTTATCTGCTGCAAACGCTGCAGCGGCTCCTACAATTGCGTCAATTGTGCGTTTGTCTGTTCCCTCCGTAGTACTCATGTTCAGCATGTTGCGTATTCCTTTTCTTCTGGAAAAGGTAGCAGATCCAATAACGAGTAGAAATTTACGGATCTCTTGCTGAAATACGATGATTAAGATAATAAGGCCAGCTCCCATAAATGAACCTAGAATCTCACTAAGCAGACGCATTTCCAAGAGTTGAACTAAGCTGAATAATAGGTATATAGCGACCATTCCTAATAGAATTCGTATCGCAGAAGTTCCGCGTAACAAACGATAAATCTGATAGAGCAAAAAGGCTGCAATCAGAATATCTAAAGCATCAAGTATCCCAAAGTTTAGCGCTCCCATATAGGCAGTAGATGGTCTATGCCTTGCGGCATTAAATGAGTAAACAAGGTAACAGTTTCTATGGCTTCTTTCACGTCATGTACGCGCAGTATCTGTGCTCCTCCTTGGAGTGCCGCCATGTGTAAGGCAGTAGTTCCATTTATACTTTGCGCTGCGCTACTTCCTAAAGGCTTGTAAATCATACTTTTTCTTGATATACCCGTTAGAATTGGACGACCTAGAAGCTGAAATGCTTTGAGTTCACGCAGCAACTGGAAGTTATCCTCTAGAGTCTTCCCGAAACCAAATCCCACATCGATGATAGTGTCATGAACTCCCAACTCGTGAATCAACGGTAGTTTCTCGCTGAAGAATTTAACGATGTCTGTAGTCACATTGTGATAACTCGGATTCTTTTGCATGTTAGCAGGGTTTCCCTGCATGTGCATCATAATGTAAGGGCATTTGTGTTGTGCAGCAGTCGCGTAGATCTGCGGATCTAAATTTCCTCCACTAATATCATTAATCATATGGGCACCGGCATTTATAGCCTTGTCTGCAATGACTGAACGGAAAGTGTCTACTGAAATGAAGGTGTTTGGAAATTCGGTCATGACCTGTGCAACGGTAGGAATGACCTCTTTTAGTCGGTCCCATTCTTCTTTTTCTGACACCACGTCAGCACCTGGTCGCGATGAGTACGCACCAATATCTATAATTTTGGCACCTTCGTTAAGCATGGCTCTAGCCTCTCGGGCCGCGTCATCCGGGGCAGAGAATCGGCTCCCTGTAAAAAAGGAGTCTGGTGTGATATTTAATATCCCCATTACCCAGGGTGTGGATAAGGTGTGAATTGTCCCTTGGACCTTCAGTAAAAACTCAGGCATTGTCTCCGTATCTTCGTTATAGAAGCAAAGCTAACAAATGAATACAGCTGACCAATTCGATGTCGTACTATCTAAATGTCACGGCCTCTTTGAAAAAAAAGGAAAAGACTACGGAACTGCATGGCGCATCTTACGCCTGCCGTCCCTTACTGACCAGATATTTATCAAGGCGCAACGCCTAAGAAGTATTGAGCAAAAAGGAGCGCAACTGGTAGATGACCCATTAGAGGGAGAGTTTATAGGTATACTGAATTACAGTATTATGGCACTTATCCAGCTTGAACGTGGTGTTGCTGAACAACCAGATATGGATTGGAAGCAAGCCAGTGATGCCTATCTCGAGAAAGCGGAGGAGGCGAAAGACCTCATGTTGCGTAAAAATCACGACTACGGAGAAGCGTGGAGGGACATGCGTGTTTCAAGTTTTACGGACTTGATTATTCAAAAACTCTTGCGCGTAAAGCAGATTGAGGACAACCAAGGAAGGACCTTAGTAAGCGAAGGACTGGAAGCGAACTATTTAGACATGGTGAACTACAGCGTATTTGCTCTAATCATGTTTATGGAGAAATCCAATTAATAAAATTACTTTATGTTCAAATCATTTCTAACTAGACTTACTCAATTCCTTGTCGGTGGACTGTTTATATTCTCAGGCCTGGTCAAGATGAACGATCCTGTGGGTTTTAGTTTTAAGCTTGAAGAATACTTTAGCTCGGAAGTTTTGAACTTACCTTTTTTAGAGCCACTTGCTTTGCCGTTGGCAATTATTTTGGTGATTGTTGAAGTTTTATTAGGCGCTGCATTGCTTTTGGGTCTTTGGAAAAGATGGGTGTTGATACTGTTGAGCGCAATGATTGGGTTCTTTACCTTTTTAACTTTTTGGAGTGCATATTTTAACCAGGTAACCGACTGCGGCTGCTTTGGCGACGCAATACCACTCAAGCCATGGGAGAGTTTTTACAAAGATGTTATTCTATCGATACTAATTCTAGTATTGTGGTGGGGTGAAAGTAGAATTTTCAGTGGTTGGCCCAAACTTCTTGTCCAAATCAATCTTGTAGCCATACCCGTTTTGTGCGCATGGTTTAGTTATCACGTGATCAATCATTTGCCCGTAGAGGACTTTCGTCCCTATGCAGAAGGATTGAGTATCGCAGAAGGAATGAAGCCCGCTGAGGAGCTTGGTCTCGAGCCTCCCCAATACGAGGTGGTCTACACCATGGAAAATGCTGCAGGACAGCGCCAGGAAATAACATCTAAAACATACATAGATCAAAAATGGTGGGAAAAGACGGATTGGACCATGCTTGCGGATTTATCCCGGACGACAAAAGTGAGTGAGGGCTATGAACCTCCGGTACATGATTTTAGTATAATGAGTGATTATGGCGATTGGACGGATAGTATTTTGAATTTAGACGAAGTCTGGTTGCTAGTCGCATATAACCGAGCTAAAACGAATGAAAAAGGTTGGGCTAACGTATTACCCACCGTTAATGACCTGTCGTTAGCGGGAACTCCTTATCTAGTAATGTCTGCTTCTATGCCAGAAGAATTACATGCTTTAGGACTCCCTACTGATGCACCTTTTGCGTTTACAGATGAGACAACTCTTAAGACAATGGTAAGATCTAATCCTGGTTGGGTGGTACTTAAAAAGGGTGTTGTAGCGCATAAATACCATTATAACGATAGCCCACATTGATTCGATTTGCACTTCAGAAAACAGGATTAGGCCTTCTTACGCTGTGGGGAGTGGCTACCTTGATTTTCTTTTTGTTTACAATAGTACCGGGAGATAGTGCCCAGATGATGCTTGGAAAACGAGAGGATCCTGAAGCGCTTGCGGCAGTTCGTGCGAAATATGGTTTAGATCAACCCGTACATATTCAATATGTAAACTACCTGCACCGCGTTTCGCCTATAGGATGGCAAGATGGTCTCCGTTTTAAAACTCCAGATTTTGGAGAAAGTTACCAGCGTCAAGGCCAGCGTGTAGGGCATTTGATTTCGAGTACTTTTCCGAATACGGCTTTATTAGCTGCAGTTTCTATAAGTTTTGCTGTTTTGGTAGGGATGTTTTTGGGTACCATTGCGGCATATCATGAAGGCACTAAATTGGATGGTTTTCTTTTAGCGAGTAGTTCGATAGGTATGAGTCTTCCATCATTTTTCACTGCGGTTCTGTTTGCGTGGATTTTTGCTTTTCTCTTAGGCCCATATACCGGGTTGAATCTAACAGGTTCTTTGTTTACTGTGGATGACTACACAGGGGAACAGTCCCTTAGTCTTAAGAATCTAATTTTACCTGCCCTTACTTTAGGTATTCGGCCGGTTGGAGTGATCGTCCAATTAACGCGAAAAAGTATTTTAGAGGTGAGTGCCAAGGATTTTGTTCGGACTGCTAGGGCAAAGGGACTACCCGAGCGAAAAGTACTTTTAAGACATATCTTACCCGTCGCGTCTAACCCTATCATTACCACCATTTCAGGTTGGTTTGCTTCTCTACTTGCTGGAGCGGTGTTTGTAGAGATTATTTTTGGTTGGAATGGGATGGGAAAACTATTGGTTGAAGCATTAAATACCCGAGATTTACCGATAACCATGGGGTGTGTGCTCGTTATAGCCTTTATTTTCGTCCTATTAACTACCCTCGTGGACGTCCTCTACGCTTGGCTAGATCCGAGGGTAAGGTCTGCATTATTTTAGAATAGAATTTTAACAAACATAAAAGGAAATGAGAAGAAGAATTGTCGCCGGAAATTGGAAAATGAATACAACATTCCATGAAGCTATGGAATTGGTAGAAGGATTAAAGTCAGTCTTAACCGAAGAGGTCGTTGGCGAAACTGGAGTTATTATCACTCCACCTTCTTTGTATTTGAGTGATGTCGTAGAATCCTTAGTGGATAATGCGTTTATCGCCGTGGCTGCACAGAACTGTCATGAAGAGGAAAATGGCGCATACACCGGTGAGGTTAGTGCTCCTATGCTTGCTTCGCTAGATATTGATGCAATCATCATTGGCCATAGTGAACGCCGTCAGTATTTCGGTGAGACAAATGAAGCTTGTAAAGCAAAGATCAGTCAGGCACTAAACAACGAATTGGCAGCTATTTACTGTGTGGGTGAAACCCTTGAAGAGCGTCAAAGTGGTAAATTCATGGAGGTCATTTTGGCCCAATGTACAGCAGGTTTAGAGGGATTCATCTCTGAGGATATGGACAATATTATTCTTGCGTATGAGCCGGTATGGGCGATAGGTACAGGAGAAACGGCATCGCCTGAACAAGCTCAGGATGTACACGCTGGAATACGCGGCTGGTTGTCAGAGAGATTTGATACGGAAACGGCAGATAACGTAACTATTTTATATGGTGGTTCTTGCAAACCAGGTAATGCACCGGAGCTTTTTGCAAAGGCAGATATAGATGGCGGATTGATCGGTGGAGCTTCGTTGAATGTTGCAGATTTTACAGCAATTATTGAAGCTAGAACGAAGGCATAATGTCACAAACTCCCATTTATATTGAAATTGCCGCGAAGGTATCGCCTTTAGAGCCCTTTAGAGATTTATTCATTGCTCAGCTTGGTGCCGTCGGATTTGAGAGCTTTTCAGAGACTGTGGATGGCTTTAACGCATATATCGTTAAGGAAGACTATTCCAAAATTGCGGTGGATGAGGCTCTGGTTTGGGAAGGTGCTGCATGCACGTATGGCGTGAAAGAAATTGCGCAAGTAAATTGGAACTCAGAGTGGGAGAAAAACTTCGACCCCATTGATGTGGACGGTGTGGTTTATATCCGAGCACCATTTCACGAGAATAAAACTGGGTATCAATATCCTATGCTCATTGAGCCTAAAATGTCGTTTGGTACGGGTCACCACCAAACCACGCATATGATGATTCAATGGCTACTGGAAACACCAACAGACGGACTGAAAGTGCTTGATATGGGTTGTGGCACAGGAATTTTAGGTATTCTCGCAGGTATGCGCGGCGCCACTGCGATACATGGAATTGATATCGATACTTGGTGTATTGAAAACACCTTAGAAAATGCGCAGCGAAATAATGTAGAAATGACTGCTGAGGTGGGAGGTGCTGGTGCTTTGTCAGATATCTACGAGGTAATATGTGCTAACATTAACTTAAATGTCTTATTGGCTGACATGAAGAGCTATGCTTCTGCATTATCTTCGGGAGGAACCATTTTCTTTAGCGGATTTTATGAGGAGAATATACCTGCTTTGCGTGAGGCTGCTGAATTAGCAGGACTGACCTATCATGGGGTTAAATTCCGAGAACAGTGGCGCAGCATTAAAATGACCAAGTAAAATGAAAAGATTAGGGTTGCTTTTGGTATTATTACTATCACTGCCCGTACTTGGGCAAAAGGTAACTCGATTCTCTTCCATTGATTTTTTTACAGAGGAATTCGTTCAGCTCATAGAGCTAAGTAAAGATCAAAAATCATTATTTCAAGATTCACTACTGCCTGCTGTGCAGTTTGCTATAGATGCAGATTCAGAAGAACACTGGCTGGCTCTTAGCAACCACCTTATTCGCAAAAGAATTTCTGATCCAAAGCATTGGGAAGAACTCTTCAGATTGATTTCATTCGTTAGTGAAAATGAAGAATACTCGACTTTAGGTCCTCTGGTCGAGCACTTAAATGGATATGCAAAAAGGAATCCATCTTCTAAAGTCAAAAAATATATTCATCAATTTTACCTTAATGAGGTCAAGCATTATTTTGCTGAGAATAGTGGACTTGTATGGAAGGCACCCTACAGTCTGTGGTCTTTGAACTTTGAAGATGGCCAACCGGTATTCACGATAGATGAAGGGGATATTATAGGTATTTATAAGTCAGACAGTACCATAATCATGACGACAGCAGCTCGCTTTTTCCCGGAACAGGCGATCTTAACGGCCATGGGAGGTACCGTGTTTTGGAGTAGGGTTGGTAAGTCTGAAGATTTACTCTTTGCGGAGCTCGATGCATGGGAGCTCGATGTGAAACAAGGTTACTTCAGGGCGGACTCGGCAATTTTATATGCACCAGAGCTCTATGATGCACCCATCGTGGGGTTGTTTGAGGAGAGGTTAAGTGCACGTGCTGTAAAGAATGCTGAATTCCCCAGATTCTCGAGCCATAAAAATAATTTCCTTTTACCTAATGTTTATCCTCAAGTGCATTTTAGAGGAGGCCTAGGTGTGGTGGGATCTCAGTTTTATGGGCTTGCACCGGATAGCGCCATGGCGAGGGTACAGTTCACTTACAAAGGTGATACCATCATTACCTTAAAGAGTGGGAGATTTGCTTTCAAGGACAGCTTACTTTCCTCCAAGAGGGTGGAGGTCACGGCCCATTTGGGTACGGACAGTATTTTTCACCCTTATTGTGAAATGCGTTATGATCCTCGCGTGGGTCAAGTAAGGATCATAAGATATGAAACGGGTCTAGGACTTTCGTCGTTTACGGATTCTTACCACGGAATGGACATTAATGTAGACCAATTAGTTTGGAATCAAAACACACCCTTATTGAATTTCCGAAATTTAAATTTGGGATCAGAGCAGGCAGCCGTATTTGAAAGTCGTCAATACTTCCGAATCACTAGAATGGAGCAGATAGCCGGTTTGCAGCAGACACACCCATTGATAGAGTTGCGTGACGCGGCCTACTCTTATGGATATGAAAGTATGCCCCTACGTGAGCTGACTTATGCACTCCGAATGCCTAAGGAGCAGGGAGAACGTTTTTTGTTTGAGATGGCCATTCAGGGTTTTGTAGATTTTGATGTTGATGCACAAACCATCACACTGACCGACAAACTTTTTGAATATCTACAGAACTGGCAAGGAGAACGAGATTATGATGTTATTCAATTTGTTTCTCGTATTCCTCAAGGTAACAATGCCCAGGTGAGCTTATTAAATTATGAAATGGATATTGCTGGAATTTCACGCATCGCTGTAAGTGATTCCCAACAGGTAAATTTATTTCCGCGTGGTGGAAAAATCACCGTTCAAAAGGGGATGGATTTCAAGTTTGATGGCCGTATTAATGCGGGTTTATTTAGTTATTGGGGTGAAAATCACACGTTCGATTATACTTCGTTTAAGGTAGATATGCCAAAGATTGACTCCATGCGTTTCAAGGTTAAGGAGTTTAATCCAACGCCTGGTGAACGCGCGGCATTAGTCGATGTACAAACTGTCCTACAGGACTTACAGGGCCAATTGCTTATAGATATGTCGGACAATAAATCGTCTCGTAAGTACTACCCTGAGTATCCTATTTTCGAGGCCTTGAATAATTCCTATGTGTATTATGATGATCGTAAAATTCATAATGGAATCTACGACAGGTCGAGATTTTTCATGGCCTTAGAGCCCTTTACTATCGACTCCTTAGATAATACTACCACCGACGGTATACTATTCGATGCGACCTTCCAAAGTGCAGATATATTCCCTGTTTTTAGACAACCTTTGAGTGTGATGCCAGATTACTCCCTGGGTTTTTCTACGACTATGCCTGGCGCTCCCACCTATAAAAATACGGGAATCTATACAGGGACCTTAGATCTATCAAACCAGGGGTTACATGCAAATGGAACCATTAACTACTTACAAAGTATCGTTACTAGTCCTGATATTTTGTTCTTTCCAGATGAAGCTTCAGGAAGGGCCAGCACGTTTGCGATTACTGAAAATACAAACGGAAATGGCTATCCCTCTTCTTCCGGAGTGGACAATCCCTTTAATTGGGTTCCCTATTCTAATTTCATTAAAGCACGCAGTAGGAAAGTGCCGTTTGATATGTACGGCGCACAGAACGTCGTTGCCCAGGGTGAATTAACGTATGGTACGCAGGGACTTTTCGGGACAGGTGAGTTGCGTTATTCGACGGCAAAACACATTAGTGATCAGGAAGGTTACGAATTCTTCCATCGTTCCTTTGTTTCCTCTGATCAAGACTTCCGGGTAAAGACAAGTCTTTCCGAAGAGCAATGGGCTTTTCAAATGCTAAATTCGACTGCAGAGGTTGACTTTGAAAAGCAGCAAGGGATTTTCGATAAAATTGACACCTACAGTACTATAGAATTCCCGGCCAACCAATACTTGGCTTACATGGACCATGCACTATGGGACATGAAAAAAGCGACCGTAGATGTTAAGCACAATACTGAAGGCGAGGCTTATATGGTAAGTACGCATCCTCTTCAGGACAGTTTAGACTTCACAGCTGGTTATGCGAGATTTGCGTTATCACAAAGCGTTCTTGAGGCGTTTGAGGTGTCCGAAATTGAAGTAGCTGATTCACGCGTGCTACCGGATAGCGGATATGTAGTGATCCGCATGAACGCAAACATGGATCCTTTAGAGCGCTCAATTATTCAGGCCAATCGCTACAGTAAGCTTCATAGTTTTTATGACGCTACGACACGTATTCGGGGTAAATACAGCTACACTGCCATAGGGATGTATGACTATGTCGATGAAGAAGGAAGTACGTTGCCAATTAAGTTCGAAAGTATCAAGCCAGATACAGCTGGAACTACGATTGGTTTGGCGACACTGGAGGAGAAAGATGATTTCTTCTTAAGTCCCTACTTTGGATATCGCGGTGGCGTAAAGCTGATTGCTGATCAAAAACCTATGTTTTTTAAAGGCTCTATTCTTATTCAAAATGAGTGTAGAAATTTACAGACGACCTGGTATGATATAGCCAGTTTCATTGATCCAACAGACATCGTGATCGAGCTGCCCGAAAACGACCCAACAAAGCTACGCGACAACACGTTTAATGGTATCTATATCTCTCAGGATAGCTTAGGAGGACATAGTAATTTCCTCTCTAAGTATGCAGATCGTGCTGATATAGAAATGCTCTCCGCTAACGGTGTGCTTTTCTTTGACCATGAAGAAAATGGTTACGTCATTACTACGGTTGAGAAACTGAGAGATTTCACATTATCAGATCCCTACTTAGTCTTCCACAATTATGATTGCGATTTGTACGGAACGGGTAAAGTAAATGTGATGGAGAAATCGGGAGCAGTGACGACTACTATGGGAGGTGCTGTGCGTCATGACCTGAATAAAGATGACATTTCGATAGATGCAGTATGGACCATAGACGCTCCATTAGATAAAGATGCATGGGAAGCAGTGGCTCAGTTATTCGCGGACGGAAGTGGTTCCTCGAGATCTGATGATGAAGCATATAGTCAGGGTATATATGCATTAATGGGCCAAAAATCTGGTGGTAAGTTTTTAGAAGAGATAGCTACCCATGAAGCGGAAGGTAGGTTTCCAAAAGAGATGCGGAAAAGTCTAGTACTTAGTGCCGTAGATCTCGAATACAACAGTCGCTACAAAAGCTTTATCGGTGAGGGAGATGCTATAATTCAAAACATTTACAATGTCCCCGTATTTGCGAAAGTAAATGGGCTCATAGAGTTCAAGGAACGCCGTAGAGGTAGCGAGTTCATTATTTATTTAGACAACGGAACTGATTACATTTATATGAGTTTTAAGGGAATAGTCATGAGTATTCGAAGTAGTGATGATGCTTTCAATGATGCTATTCTTGCAAAAAAACCCAAAGACCGAAGCATCGCTGCTAAAAAAAATCAGGCTGCCTTCACTTACAATCTTGCCGGTAAAGGGAAAGTAATGCTCCTAAAACGTAGATTCGGCATAGAAGAATAGTCTTATTACTTAATCGTTAAAACTACCAGAGATACTAGTGGATTGGATACTTATTATGTAATACTTTTGAGGTATGGATACTAAGGAAGAGATTTTAAGGGAGTCGCAGACGGTGCTTGAGAAAGAGCATTCCTTAATATTATTCAATGACGAAGAGAATTCTTTTGATTTTGTTATAGATGTACTTTGTTCCGTTTGTGAGCATTCGGAGGAGCAGGCTGAGCAATGCGCTTGGATCACCCATTATAAAGGAAAGTGCCAGGTCTTAACAGGTCCATTTGAGAAATTAAAATCTAAGGCCAGCTTGATGTCTGATGTAGGCCTCACTGTTGAAATCCAATAGTACATTCAAGTAAGCGTTCTGATAATAAGGCTTAGCCAGGCTTAAAATAATCATTTAAAAAAGCCCTGATCCCTTGTATAACGAGTGGCTTTTCTTCTATATTTGTACTCCCGTAAGGGAAATGATGGCCGTGTAGCTCAACTGGATAGAGTACTTGACTACGAATCAAGCGGTTATAGGTTCGACTCCTATCTCGGTCACAAGACTAAAGCACTTACTTCAAAAGAGTAGGTGCTTTTTTTTGTTTGAGACAACCCCTTTCTATACTGGCTTAGCCAACATCCGTTAACCAAAGTGACTGGTTAGACTTAATCTAAGTTATGAAACTTACACGATACTCTAAAAATTCAATGTGTCACTTTATGGGTTCAATGTGTCACTTTTAGTGTCACTTTACCAAACCTTAATACTTACCGTAAGCTATATCTGAGAAGTATAAACTGATTTCATTGAGCGGGGGGATTGTTCTATATTTTTTATTCTATCCAAAAGCTTCCAATAGAATATGTCTTTGCCTTCCCGCTGATTATTACTCTATCTTTTTTATTCTCACATAATAATTTCCCAAACCTATCGGAAACCTGTGCCGCAACTAATTTATTTTTCCCCAGTCTTAATGACCAAAAAGGAACCAATGAACAATGTGCTGAACCCGTTACGGAGTCTTCCAAGATGGACGCTTGTGGTGTAAAAAACCTCGATACAAAATCACACTTTTCCCCTCTTGCGGTAACAATTACTCCTCCTTGACCAAGATTTATTTGGTCAAACAGTTGCCTATTAATTTTGATGTTCTTTATTTCTTGCTCGTTGTCGTAAACCAAAACATAATCTCTTGCTTTATACACTTCTTTAGGCTTGATATTTAACGACGCTTCAATAATATCTGGCAATTCGACAATTGTTGGCATACGACTGGGGAAGTCTAAACAATACAAATCGTCTTTTATAAGAACAGTTAAATCTCCACTCAATGTTTCAAAATGTATTCGGTCTTTAGGATAATTTAAAATTGATTTTAGACAATGTGCTGTAGCAAGTGTTGCGTGGCCGCATAAGTCCATCTCGATTTCTGGAGTAAACCATCGCAAGTGAATTTTATCTCCTATGGGCACGAAAAATGCCGTTTCTGCGACTGCATTTTCTTGAGCGATTTTTAGTAGTATATCATCAGACAACCAATTGTTTAAGGGAACAACACAGGCAGGGTTACCGCCAAATATTTTATCAGTAAAGGCATCAATTTGATATAATTCTAATTTCATTTCTTGCCGCTTTATCCTAGTATTTACAGATATTTCTTGACCTCATTGATGATATCCGATTTGGAATTAATTATGTCATCGATACTCATTAGTCCTCCACATCCAACTGATTCACTTCTAATCCCCTCAAATAGGTAAGTGATACTATTTATCGCTGTGTCACATTACTTGCTGTAGCTTGAGTAGAGAGCTTATTAGGGAGCCAATACCTTTTGTCACATTGGGACAGCAAAATTTTTAACAATCTTGATTGTCGTGTATAATTCATCTTGAATTATTTGATATCGTTGTTCATATGGTTTATCATCCCAATTCGGACACTGATAACTAATGGTTACCGTCCTATTAGTTTTAGTTTCATACCAGGCGTTATCAAAACTTTCGTAGCTAATTGGTTTGCTATCCGCAGGATAAAATCTTGCTACTAATAATTTTGCCATTTCGGTTGGGATTTTAGGGAATTGAAAAATCTCTTCACCCCTCCCATAATCGCCATAAATTAGATAACCAGTTTCGTCTTCACCAAAGTCGAAATAAACCGAACTTGTTGTAGATGTCTGGGATATACCACCCTCAAAATATTGAGTCCAAGAATTATAGTGACTGTTTGAATCCGCACTTTTAAAGTCATAGTTTTCTTGAGCCAGTTGTTTTTTAGAAATCGTGTCATAGTTATCCAAAATATAATCTCTTAATTCACCCTCTCTTTTAGTAAAAAGGCTATCAAATCCCTCAGGAATAAATTGCTCTGAAGAAATGAGACTTTTATACCCATCAGAGGCTGAGTATGCATTATGAACTATGTGCGCTTTCTCTGAGAAATCAATGAATATTTTTGGGAAAATATTTTTCATCTCCTGCGACGAATTCGCGGAAAACCCATAATCACTCCAATCATTCACGTTACTGATATCCCAACCACTTATGTCTTGATTGAATAAAATTGCACCATCGAAAATACTAACCATTGCCATCACATTACTAACGTCCCAACTACCAATGTCTTGATTGAATGAACTTGCTCTGTAGAACATATAATTCATATTAGTCACGTTGCTCACATTCCAACTGCCAATATCTTGATTGAATGAACTTGCTTGACCGAAAATATCTCCCATATAAGTGATATTACTCACATCCCAACTACCAATATCTTGATTGAATGAACTTGCATTATAGAACAAACTAGACATATTGGTCACATTGCTGACATCCCAATTTCCAATGTCTTGATTGAATGAGGTTGCGTAACTGAACATCCCAGTCATATCATTAACATTACTCATATCCCAATTACTAATGTTTTGATTGAATGCGCTTGCGCTGCCGTGCACCCTGAGGTTCACCTCGCTGCCACCGAACATATGATTCATATTAGTCACGTTGCTAACATCCCAATTCCCAATATCTTGATTGAATACGTTTGCACCTCGGAACGTATAGCCCATATTAGTCACGTTGCTCACATCCCAACTGCCAATATCTTGATTGAATACGTTTGCACCTCTGAACGTATAATCCATATTAGTCACGTTGCTCACATCCCAACTACTAATATCTTGATTGAATGAGCTTGCGTCATCGAACAGATTAGACATATCCGTCACTAATGATGTAACTATTTGACAGGAGTCATTGATAAAAGAATTATCACTCCACCCCTGAGCTCTAATCTCTTGTATTAAGCTATCATTAACCAAGGTATAAGTTATACCGTTGAGCACAGCCTGATCACCAACAAAAACAGAATCCTTTGCTTTTATAGTAATTCCGTTTTCCGCTAAATAAAATGGAACATCCCCTTGATTACAAGAAGTTAAAAGCAATAGTGAGAAGAGTAAAACGAAATTTTTCATACTTCCAAGATAGGCATATGAACAATATATAGCTGTTGAACCTCTATGCCTCTGAGATAAGTCAACGATACTTGGAGAGAGCTATGTGTTATTCATTATTATTGAAAATATTGGCATTCGTAAACACCTGTCCCTTTCGCCTTTAGAGTAGAGACGTCAAATATAATTTTTTCCGTATACCCAATACTTCCAGGATATTTAATTCGTAATTTTTCTATTTCATCTGAACACTTGGGTAACCAGTTAGAAGCCTTTTTAATGAATGTTGAGTCATAAGATTCATATGGATTATAAACTACTTGGACATACTCAATTTCAGAATTAACTATTCTAAGCCCGCCATGATATTCGCTTTCAAAAACAAATTTTTGATTTTCTAAATCAAAAATCCAGAAAGGGTCACTCGATTCTGCTGAACTCATACCTCCGTAACTAAGAATTATAAAATTCTGAACTAATCCGACAAATTCAAATTCATCATTAATATCCCCGACAAATTGAAACGATTTGCCATCCTTTGAATATTTTATTTCTGAACCCATCGCCTCGTCAAATCCTGATATTTCACTCCAGGGAGTAGTTATTATTTGATATGATAAAGAATCATAAGTTGTACTATTCTCTCGATTATTTGCCACACCCAAAATACCGATGTCTTGATTAAATAAGCTTACACCATTGAACATATGGCGCATGTCAGTCTCGTTGCTCACATCCCAATTACTAATGTCTTTATTGAATGATTTGGCATCAAAGAACATTCCAGACATCCTATGTACATTGCTCACGTCCCAACTGCCAATGTCCTGATTGAATGAACTAGCATCACTGAACATATAACCCATTTTTGTGACATTACTTACGTCCCAACCACCAATATCCTGATTGAATGGGCTTGTACTAAACATCTGCCCCATATCATCCACATTACTCACATCCCAACTGCCAATGTCCTGATTGAATGATGTACTATTAAACATCCAACGCATATTAGTCACGTTGCTCACATCCCAACTACCGATGTCTTGATTGAATACGTTTGCACCTCCAAACATATAGCTCATATTAGTCACGTTGCTTACATCCCAACTGCCGATATCTTGATTGAATCCGGTTGCATCAGAGAACAATTCCGACATATCTGTTACTGATGTTGTAACTATTTGACAGGAGTCATTGATAAAAGAATTATCATTCCACCCCTGAGCTCTAATCTCTTGAATTAAGCTGTCATTAACCAAGGTATAAGTTATACCGTTGAGCATAGCCTGAGTCCGAACACGAACAGAATCCTTTGCCTTTACAGTAATTCCGTTTTCCGCTAAATAAAATGGAGCATCCTCTAATCTATCCCCTTGATTACAAGAGGTAAAATGAACATTTAAAAGCAATAGTGAGAATAGGAAAAAGAGTTTTTTCATACTTCTAAGATAGGCATATCTGCCTCTCTCAGTCCAACTGCATTACATCCATAAAAAAGCAATTAATTTTCTTCGGTGTTGTAAAACGTTAATTTGAATGATGCTATTTTAATAGAAATATCTCCTCGATTATATTAAGATTTTCCTCAGTAAGATTTGAAGTCTTTTTCAGACTGGTAATAAAGCGTCGCAATCTCCATCCACCTGGATATCCACGCCCTTTTTCAATCAAAACTCCAGTATTGTCAAGAATAACCCAGAAGGGTAATCCTTTGTCTTCACCTTTATGTTTTCGTAGAAAATCAGTTGCTCCAGGATTTTCAAGATGCCTATTCTTCTTTGATTCGTTAACAACTAAGGTTACAATCACATAATTGGAATCGAAGAATGATTTACAACTATCATTTTTCATTTGCTCATCTAATTTCTTGCACCAACCACACCAAGAAGCGCTATATTTTAAAAAAACATGCTTGTTTTCAGCTTTGGCTTTAATCAATGCATTCTCTAAAATACTTGAAGCACTATTTTGTGCTTTTGTCTGAACAGTAAATACTGTTGCAATAAAAAGTAGAGTTATTAATTTCATTTTTTGATTCATATTAAAAATGTTCGGGAATTACCTCGTTACTGTAAAAGAAAAAGTAGTTAAGAACTACAGATTAAAACCTAAACTAAGTAACATTAAAGGGGCCAGTCTAGTAGGCGAAGGGACTCTTAACCTTGTGGGAGCGGCTATGTCTAAACCAATGGTATAGTGATAAGGTCTATTCATATAAAGCACACCAAATGAAGGTGTTAGCATCGATACATTATATTTTACAAACAGAGGAAAAACGTCATCAACGCGATTAGAAGCGGTTGCTTCACCACGCTGGTTATAAACACCAAACCCGGCTTTTAAGAACAAATCTTTTGAAACTTCATATCCAATGCTTCCTATTTTTAAATCCATGTCGTATTCTTGACTTATATCATAACGGTCATCCATTACGTATTCTTGACTTATTGGTCCGCCACTAATCACAGTGTGGCCGATTAATAGTTTTTTATACGAAACATATATGCTACCTCCTATTGATGTAGTTGTTCCAGGGGTGCTCTGTCCCATATACCTACCCATGAAAGAAGCATTTATAGACAATCTGAAATCGCCTAAAGGATATTGAAGGTCTTTTTGTTGAGCGCTAACAGATAAGGCGCAAATACTAAATAATAGTAGAAATACATTTCGTTTCATTATTTTAATTTTTTGATTCATATTAAATATTAAAAAACCTCTTCCGAAGAAGAGGCTATTCGCTTAGGTTTGATATAATAGCTTAACATTAGTCTAACCAAAAACGAATAAGTTTATATATTCTCAAGTCTATTTATCCTTTAAGGACAAGTACCCCATACAGGATGGTTAGAAGCGAGTAAGGCGTTGGCGTTGCTGTTTGAGAAACCGATAGGACTAGACCAATAAAAATGGGGGACACACCATTTGGTTAAGTCTTGGTTGAAGGCATATGCGTTATAAAACATATTACCCATATTAGTAACATTATCAACGGCCCAACCACCAATGTCTTGGTTAAAGACATCTGCGTTATAAAACATATTACTCATATTAGTAACGCTATAAACGTCCCAATTACCAATGTCTTGGTTGAAGGCAGTCGCCTCATTGAACATAGCACTCATATCAGTTACATTACTTACATCCCAACTACTGATATCTTGATTGAATGAGTCATTTTTAGAAAAAAGGCGATTCATATCCCGTATTCTTGAGGTGCAATATCTGGTTAAATCGTCACCATCAGCAATAGCATTTACTAACATGGTTCTGTCTACAACCTCATATCTCACGCCACCGACCATAAAGGATTCACCAGCGATGTAATTATCACATTCAAGGCATTCATCCTGTTCGTTGAACTTGGCTTTGTAAGGGTTATTGGAATTAGTGCAACTAATGATTGCAAGAAGTGGCAAAAGGAAAAGTAGTTTCTTCATTAATTTGATTTTTCGAATTGCATATCTCTTTTTGGGAGACACCTTTTAACAGATAACTGAGTTTAAATTAATTCACATTATTAAGGTCTCCTGAACCGCTAATATTTTGAATAATGTTAGGGTAACCTTTATAGTTAACGTCTCCTGAACCGCTTATTTGCACGTCTAGTTCTGTATTCACATGTACGTCGCAATCTCCGCTGCCCGTTATTCTAATATCGCAGTTATCAGTTTGAACTGGGAATCCAGAAAAGTCACCTGAACCAGTAATAGTAATTGACAGGTTTTGTAAGTCGGTTAATTCAGAATGACCAATAATTTCTCCACTGCCAGATATTTTGACAGATAGGTTTTGAGTTCCTTCCATTTCATTTAAAGTAAGTTTTCCAGAACCAGATATTTTTAAATCTAAATCAGCTTGACCTTCAAAATCATTTATTGTTATATCACCAGAACCCGTTACGTATACTTGCTCTATGTTAGGTATGGTGATGTAGATTGTTAATTCATAATCTCTATAAGACCCTTGTTGTAAGTGAACATCCCAAACATCGTTATGTACTTCAGTTTTTAATCTTTCAATAATATTTTCGTGACCAACAGCAACAACTTTTTGATTTTCTCCTTGAGCAACAATGATATTAAATGATCCTAATAGATGTACACTAGTAAACTCATCTAGAATAATTTCTCTTGTGATTATATCCCCTTCTCCTTTAATAGCATCCGTTATTATACATGAAGTAAAAAACAAACTGATTGCTAGAAAGATAATTTGACTTGCTTTAAATAATTTCATAATATTTGTTTGTCTTGTGTTTACATTACTCAAACAAATACTATACCAACATAGCAATGCTATGTACAATATGGTATTGCTATACTCGGTAATAGGATAGCTACTTTACCTTGAAAAAGGAATTAGTAGACAAATGGAAATCACAACTCTGGCAAGTCTTCAACATTCAATACCGTTAGAACGACGTATTGTTAGGGTAGGTTTTTTCTTTCTAATTACCCTTTTTACTTTGATTAAAATAATAGTTGATAAAGAATGTTAGGGAAAAACCCTCTTTGATAGGTTGTGACAATTGCTTTTGTTTGGTCGTTATATCTTTCTGTAAATACATTTTTTCTTCCTATAAAATTCTGAAAATCGATGGACCACGTTTCGGTTCTTTTCCGGTTGGAACGCTTTACTCCGATCTTAAAAATCAGGTCGAATATATGATGGGTACTGAGATTCAAAAATCTTAGTATTATCTAATGTCAATTCATTATTATTTATAGAGGCTTGCAGGTCAATAGGAGTGTATCTTCTTCCTCCTGCATACGTAACTTTAGAATCAATTGTTAAACAGTGTGTAACGTTATTTCATGACTTTAATTCTCCACCAAATAATAAGGGGGACTATCAATACGGTTGGAAGAACCCACCATATCCACACAGGTTCAATCTTAACATTCACAACTAAAACAGCGGTAGTCACTGCAATAGTTCCACCTATCATACTTGTCAAGTGTCTTGCTATTCTTTCTTTTCCGATGGCTGTTTTGTTCTTATGACTCTTTAAATCACCATAACCTAAAAATATAGCAGCAAACCCAAAAACTAAAAGAGGTATGGCCATAGGGTTTTTATTCATGAAGATAATTGCAGCCAGTATCCACATCCCCACTCCGGATAAAATCATCAATCCCACAGCAATCCAATCCGAAGTAGTAGCTATACCTTTTCTGTTTCTAGCAAATCTCATGCCCGCAAAAGCCAAATAGAAAGAAAAGAACCCTATTAAAAATAAAAAAATGTTGCTGGTGATAATTGACATTGCAGTAGCTGTTAAAAAGATAACAACCATAGACCAGAAATATGTTCTACCTGAAAGCGCATGGAGTTTTTTACCTTTTTCAGATAAAATTGCCATAATAGCAGAAAGCAGAGCAATGGTTCCGGCTAGGATATGTATTGGTAATAGAATATGCATCATTTCATTTTAGACTTATTTTGTGCTTGTAGGTTCATTCCGAGCCCAAAAAAGATTACGCAATCCAATGTTAGGACTAGGTGCGCGGCAGATCTGTCTTGAAGTGTTTTCACTTTGTATTTCTTAATTTGATACAAATATAAGGAAACTACATTGTATTACTATGTATTGTTTCTATATTTGCTTAACTACCTAATAGAGGAAGACCTCGTTGTCATGGAAAATGAATTCATAGATAAATGGAAATCACAAGTCAAGAAAGGAACACTTTCTTTTATTGTCCTAAATACCATTTGGGGGAAAGAGCTATATGGCTATGAACTCATAACGATTATAAAGGAAACTACTAAGATTGAAATTGCAGAGGGCACTTTATATCCTTTATTGAATAGATTAAAAAAAGAAGAGTTAGTCAGTTCTAAATGGGTAGATCAAGAATCTGGAATACCGAGAAAATACTATCTCTTAACAAAACATGGCGTGACGACAATTAAGGAAATGACTGCCTATTGGGAAGAGTTAGAACTGTCTATTAAAAAAATCACACATCATGGAATTTAAAGAAATACAATTTACAGGCGATGATGCGCAACGGGTATATAGAATCTATATTCAAAGTGTTAAAAAAGCAACCCAACAATTACGTAGAGAAGATTCTTTGGAAATATTGATGGAATTCAATAGTCATCTCTATGAAGGTTCACGAGCCGAAAGTTCTAAATCAGAATTAAGCAACTTACTTGATACTATTAATGATTTAGGTGTTCCTCAAGAAGTTTTAAAACCAATGATTGCCGAAAAAATGGTCGATAAGGCTGCAAGGAGTTTTAAACCAATTGACATTTATAATGCCCTGTATTTAAATATTGGAAATGGAATTAGTTACATAATTTTTGCGCTTCTCTATTCTTTAGTATGTCTTATACTATTTGTCACTGTCCTTAAATTAATCTATTCTGATTTCACGGGTTTATTCATTGGTGATGACATGTTTTTACTTGGCACGAACTTTGGAAACGGCACCGTCATGGGATTTTTTCTTGATGGTTCCGATGGAGATTTCAGTGGAGCTACTGACGTTTTAGGCAATTGGTTTATTCCCGTTATGCTATTACTCAATTTAGCTCTTTACCTTATGATTACAGCCGGACTAAGAATCAAAAAATCAATCAATTTAGAACTAAAAAAATCTTGAAACTAAAATCTATCATAACATCATCTTTTTGCTTCTTAATCTCCTTTAGTGGTACTGCTCAAATTAATCCAGATGCTATAGAGATAGTGAGAGATTCATATGGGGTGCCTCACATTTACGCATCTACAGATGCAGAGGTCGCTTACGGGTTTGCTTGGGCTCAGGCCGAAGATGATTTTGAAACCATGCAGCAAGGATATCTCGCTGGAAATGGTTTGTTAAGTAAGGTTTATGGTTTAGACAACGCTTCATTAGATTTTTTAGCGCAGTTCATACAATCTGAACAAACAGTCAACGATCAGTTTCATACCCTAGACCCGAATTTTGTTGAGTTACTTAATGGTTTTACAGAAGGAATAAATGCCTATGCTGCTAAATATCCTGATGAAATTCTTGAATCTTCTTTATTTCCTTTCACACCTCAAAAAGCACTTCGTTATTCTCAATTACTACTTTATCTTTTTAATGACGCAGAAAAACTTGTAAGTGGAATTTATCAGAACCAACTCTCTTGGCCTTATGACGTTAAGAAAGTCAGTAAGGGGTCTAATTTACTGGCGGTTAGCCGTTCTAGGACGCAGTCTAATGAAACCTTTTTAGCTATCAATACTCATATGCCTTTAGAAGGACTTACGTCCTGGTATGAAGCACACTTAGTGAGTGAAGAAGGGACCAATATTATTGGAGCCACTTTTCCAGGTTGTCCAATTATATTTACAGGCGCCAATGAATACCTTGGCTGGACCCATACAGTCAATGCTCCTAGCAGATCAGATGTATACGCATTAGAAATGCATCCTAAGAAAAAAGGGGTATATATGGTTGATGGAGAGCCGTACAAGCTAGAGAAATTCAAAGCTAAAGTCTACCTAAAAATCTTGGGAATTACAATTCCAGTTAAGAAAAAATTCTATCGAAGTATTTATGGTCCAACCCTTAAAAACAAAACAGGTTTTTATTCTGTCCGCACGTCAAGTACGACAAATATTAATGCTTTGGAACAATGGTGGCATATGGGCAAAGCAACTACTTTTTCGGAGTTTTATGAAACTCTAGAAATGAAAGCTCTACCAACGATGAACATCGGTTATGCCGATAGAAACGATACTATTTTTTATATGTCAGGTGGTAAAATACCGATCAGAAACAAGGGGTATGATTGGACGCATGTAGTTCCTGGAAACACTCATAAAACACTGTGGAATACTTTTTATGACATTAAAGATCTTCCACAAGTTATTAGTCCTAAGTCTGGTTTTGTTTACAATGCTAATCATAGTCCCTTTAAGTCTTCAGGAAAGAATGACAATCCAAATATTGAAGATTTTGCCCAAGAAATGGATTTTGAAACCTGGGACAATAACCGCTCTACGCGTTTGCTGCATTTACTTGAGGAACAAGAGCATATTGACTATGCGCGTTTCAAACGAATTAAATACGATCAACAGTTACCAACTCCTTTAAACTACGTTTTCATGGATTTAAATCCACTGTTTGAGATGGAACCTGAAGATTATCCAGAAGTTGGCGTATTGTTGGCTGAAATCAAAAATTGGGATCGTGTGACCAATGCCGAGTCTTATGGGGCGGGTGCTTATGCAATATTATACAAAACTGTAAGTACCTACTTCTTCAAGGACATCATTGAATTTGGTCATGTGTTTACTCATGAGGCTTTGTTTGAAGCCTTAAAAGTAACCAAAGCATATATGAAAACTCACTTTGATAGCGAACGTATTCGTTTGGGAGAGTATCAAAAGCTAGTACGAGGAGAAAAAGAACTGCCAGCTTTTGGACTTCCAGATGTAGTTACTTCTATGGCTGGCACAAATTATAAAGAGGGTAAAGTCAGGATTGTTCATGGAGAATCATACATAGGATTGGTGCGTTTTACCCCGAAAAAAACATACTATGAATCGGTTATTTCTTATGGTAGTAGTAACAGACCAGAAAGTCCACACTATTCAGACCAAATGGAATTGTTTTTGGACTTCAAAACCAAAACAATGTCGTTTGATAGGGCTGAGGTATTGGGTTCAGCGTTGAGCCGTTATGCCCCTAAGTAGTGATATCTTTAGATTTTCATACCTACTTCATAGGGTTTTGATACTTACAGGTATGTGCTAAACCTAAATTAAAGATGCCTTTGCGTTACAAAGTGAAAGAAGCAATTGCAATAAGTTGAATCATTTTGCGGTCTTAGCTGATTACTAGAGTGGCTATGATGTTTGATATTTCGAGTAATATCAGAAGCTATGATTTTAACCAACAGACATGCAAGTAAACCATAGGCTTATCTTCTTCTGTTGATTCCGCTAATTTTAATGCTCTTAAATAAGGGATGCTAATTTACGTTGAGCGATCAATCTTTTGATATCATTGATGATTTCAGATTCATTAATGATAATGTTAACGGGCTGATAATTCCAGTTTTTGACACTGCTAGGTCCTTCCGCGTTTTCTTGGTGGTTATTCATAGCTATTGTGGATTGGTTAATTAAATATAATTAACCTTCCGTCAATATCCTTGTCGAACTTATCATAGAACCTCTGAACTTATCAACGCTCCGGCGTGTGTAAGCTAGAAATATAACGTTGCACTATGGATCAACAAAAATAGTGCTTCAAATGAAGAGGCGTTGTGGGCTATTCTGGAGGAAAACATTCAAACTAGTCTTCTTGAACTTCAACTATTTGATTTATAATACTGGCTAATTCAAAATCCAGTAATGTGACACCATGAGCGTCATGCGTTGTGAGCTTGATGTCAAGAGTATTATAGCTATTGGTCCATTCAGGATGATGATTTAATGCTTCGCATTCAAACGCAATTCTATTCATAGCAGACATACAGTCTTTAAAATTATCAAATTCAAAATCTGTATGTAACGCATTGTCATAAAAATCCCAATCTTCTAACGACTCTATTTTTTTTATTATTTCAAAATCCGTTAACTTTTTCATAAATATTTTTTTGTTAATCTAGTTTGAGATTACCCCCAGAGAATATAATGTTTCCAATGTCTGTAAATTCGAAATAACCAGTTGTGGTTAATCAACTCTAATAATGTTTCTCCCAAAATCTTTAGAATAATCAGTACAGCAAATGTTGTTTGGATTTATTTCTCCAGCCCGACTGATTTTTATACTTAACAAAGAATATTTTCAAATCACTTTGATTAGAATAGTCTACAAAGAATATTTTTTTGTCTGACTGATTTTGATAATCCGTGAAATACCATAGGCCTGTATTATTGCCCATTTGGTTAGGATAGTCCACCTTAAACACCTTTAAATCACATTGATTTTCATAATCAACTACATAAACCTTGATATCCGATTGATTAGGATATTTAACGGTAAACATCTTTTGAGCGTAGGAGGTGAGCGGACATAAGAAAAGAGCAATAATGATATATTTCATAATGTTTCTTTTTACCCAACGATTAGCTGTTCGACTAAAATAACCTCAGAGAGATATCCTGCTTTTTAAGGTTAAAATGATGGTTGAACTTATTGTTCGGTGGATTGAATATCAAACTCATATTTGTTGTGAATCACTAAAATTGCTAGTCCAAAAAGAGCTGCACTGACAATAAGTATGGTGCTGATTAATCCACTCGCTCCAAAAGACATTCTAATTAAAATAGTAGAAATGATGAATCCTGAGTTTCTAATGATTTTATGGAACTGGTCTGTGTAGAAGAAGGACACCAATAGTAGGACAACGTCGACCAATAT
>Ga0209384_1000035_pt1 | contig 91163 bp, 67 predicted proteins | sample CoawatmetaG05DNA_FD_187511 | JGI IMG/M metagenome (GOLD analysis project Ga0209384, IMG submission 187511) | Marine microbial communities from the West Antarctic Peninsula - Coastal water metaG058-DNA (SPAdes) (version 2) | ecosystem: Environmental > Aquatic > Marine > Coastal ... | reverse complement strand
CAGCAACTGAAGCTTCTACATGCTTGACATGTCCTAATGATTCTATATCGCAATCTGGTAGTTTTGTCTGTTTGTGCAACGCTGGGTTTTCTGGACCTGATGGAGGAATCTGTACGGCTTGTATTGCTGGTAAATACAAAGTTGATACAGGAGCAGCAACATGCATCAACTGCGAGATTGGCAAATATTCAGTAGCGGTTGCGGCAACAGATGCTTCTACATGCTTGACATGTCCAAATGATTCAAGATCACAATCTGGTAGTTCTGTCTGTGTGTGCAATGCTGGGTTTTCTGGCCCAGACGGAGGAATTTGTGTCGGGTGTATTGCTGGAAAATACAAAGTTTTGCATGGTGATAGTTTTTGCATAAGTTGTGAATCGGGGAAATACTCGACAGCAACAAATGCAGCTACAGATGTATGCGACAATTGTCCGTATCACACCAGTAGTCCAGTAGCAAGTAATTTGAAAACACAATGTCTTTGTAACGTGGGTTACACTGGAAATGATGGTGGAATTTGTTTAGCATGCGTCTCTGGGAAATATAAAAATCTGCTGGGCTCAACACAGTGTATTTCATGCTTAGGAATTATGGAGCCAGGCGCTATTTCACAGGTGGCCTCGATTGAAAAAAATGATTGCAGTTGTTTAAGACCAGCATATTTCGAATCCTATGACAGTATTGCATTTGTTACTTGCTGGTGTTCTCCAGGTTATTTTCGTGGTGATACTGACAAGTGTGAAGAATGTGGGGTAGGAAATATATGTAGAGGAGAAAATCCTTACCCATATATTTTTCCGGATATTGGTAATAAGGAAACAAACTATAGGAAAACACAAAATGAAAATCACAATATGCCACGCAATATTCTCAAAGTTGCATGTGGATTAGGAAAAACTACCATGTCTTCTACAAGTACAGAATGTGTTTGTGATATAGGGTATACGTCATCGTTGATTTATAGCACTTCACGTCGATTATTGCAAATTGTGCAATGTACTCAATGTGATCATGGCAAATATAAAAATATTATTGGCCCTGATATTTGTACAGATTGTGATGGAATAGGACTTACAACGGTTTTTAAAGGTTCTGTTGCGCGTACTAATTGCGAATGTGCAGAAGGTTATAATGACTTAGATAATGATAATTGTAAACTTTGTGATATTGGTACATACAAATCAAATATTGGGTCAGAAGATTGTTCTACTTGTGTTTCGGATTCGTCAACTTTGACTTCAGGACAGACCACTGTGGAAAACTGTCTTTGTAATCCAGGATATACAGGGGTGGCATATAATGAAATTGGTTGTGCACTTTGTGTTGTTGGTAAATATAAATTGGATTTGAACAACCAAGCATGTGTAGAGGTGCCTGAAAACTCTTCTAGTTCTGATGATAAAATCGACTTTTTGTGTAATTTTGGATTTTACAGGTCAAATGAAGGTATTTGTGAATCATGTGGCCAACTTAGATACAAAGTTAAATTAGGCAATAGTGAAGCAGATTGTTTGACATGCAAGAGCAATAGTATCACATTGTCAGAAATTAGTACTAAGCAAGATGATTGTTTATGTCACGCCGGGTTCCAGTCAATTGATGACAATACTATGACAACCATTTATATAGATCAAAAACGAACAGAATCGACAAGAGAGTGGCTAGAAATAGGCACTTTCAATTATGTCCACTCAGTGATCATCAGTAATGATGTATTGCCAAACAATTCTGGAGATATTGTCTGGGAACGTTTTAAGCTGACTTGTGCCGGAGACGAAATATTTGAATTGTCGGGACTAGACACTGACAAGTATACAACAGATGGACGTTGGAAAGGTTATAGTGGTGGTATGCTTCAATTGACAAGCACAAAATGGAACAAAAATAATTTAATATCAGTTACAATTGATTTCTCGAGTATGAGTAATGAGAAAAGAAATTGTAAAATAGAGGTGAAAATTTGGGGACATGAAAACAGAGCAAATGGTATACCAGTCACCGTCATAACTGCAAACACTTGCGAACAATGTGATTTTGGTAGTTACAAACCAGAAACTGAAAATATGAACTGCACATTAAATCCCTCAAATTCTATTAGTATATTAAATAGACACACTTTTGCGTGTATAGAAGGTTATTTCAAGGAAGGAAATGAATGCATACCATGTGCTTTGGGATTTTACAAGTCCAGTGTTCAACTTGGGGATAAATGTATTGATTGTGGTGATTTTTTCAAAACTCTAAATGTTGGTTCTATTTCCTTTTCAGATGATTGTGTTTGTATAGAAGGATATTACTATGACATTTTGTTAAATAGTTGCAAAAAATGTCCATTGTTCATGTCGACTTCATTAGATGCATTTTCTTGCTTTTATGACGGAATCTCAGAGACACCATACTGTGACACCAGCAACCCCACTGCACTGACACCGTGTTTTTGTAATATTGGTACATATCTTTCAAATGAAAATGACTGTGCAATGTGTCCGGAGCAACATTTTTGTAGCGGAAGAACACTTATAAACACCCAACGGGCACCACAAAAATGTCCGGATAATACACAATTGTTGGTGGAGGGTGTTGGAATTAATTCACTATCTTGTATTTGTTTAGACGGATTTTTTCGAATTGATACAATAATGAGTTCTGATATGAAACTACAATTAGACTATAAAATAACTAGAACAACAAACTTTTGCGAGGAGTGTCCACGAGGATATTATTGCATGAATAATATTTTGACAGGTTTCACAACAATTCAAAAATGTATGGACTCCTCTATAACAGCGGGCACTGCATCAGATTCAATTTTAGATTGCAATTGTATTGCTGGAAGCTATAGAATTGGATTTGACACGAATTCTTTTGAATGCGTTATTTGTCCAGCACACCATTTCTGTCCAGGAATATTTCCTTCTATTGTCAAATGTGGCACGAATAAAGTAAGTCGAGTTGGAAGTATCAGTGAGAATGATTGTATTTGTCACAAACCATTTATTGAAATTCCCAGTTTAACTGATATTCTATTGTACGAATGTGTGGTACAAAATTCACTAATTGATGATGACATGAATATTTTGGAGTCATTTTCCGTAAATCTAACAATATCAATTGAAATGACGTTATCTGATTTTGATGAAAGTGCTCAAGTAGTATTAAAAAATTGCATATCAATTATTACAAATGTGTTACCTATAGACATAGCGTTACATCATGTTAACAGTGAAAATGATAGGCGGCTCTTGTTTTCCTCCATTATTGTAAATGTCGTGATAAATGCACTTGACAAAATAAATGCAGAATATATTTTCAGACTGTTAAGTTTAGATAGCTTGAAATCAGAATTACTCAAAAACCAAATACCATTGTCAGAGATATTAGAAATCAAGATAAATAGATATGAGCGAGAAAAACAACCATATAATATTTATGGTGTGGACATGACACTTGTGAACACATTTTTTGAAGACAATGAGACAATTTCATGTGTTAACCAAGAATTATTTTCTCATTTTAAATGTGAACGAGATATTACAGTTGGTATGTATGATGATATATCTGCTTTTGTCTTCATGCGTAATCTCTTAGTTGATCCAATATTTCTTGATATAATACTGGTCATCTTCAAAGGTGCTTTCTTCAAATCTATAGTATACTCCATTGATTCTGTTATGTGGTTGCACGATCACATGTTGAAGCAGTCACTGCATTTACAAACTAGGTTTGATTCCATGCACATCAACAACACATTGAGTAGAGGCTTTCAATGTGATGTACATGTAGAGTCTGTCATACCTCCATACATGCAATGGTACAAATCTGAGCAATATAATATTTCAAGTTTTCGTACATATTTACATACAAAACTCAAAAATGCAAATATTGAGAACATGGAGTTTGTTGCCAAACCATTATCTGTGACATTTTACAAAGAAATCTCATGGGATGAAGAGGTTATTTTACCATCAGCAATTCAATGTTTAGTCAATGACAAGAAAAAAAGACCAAAATATGAGATTGGTATTTTCAACAAACCAGATTTTTTTTCTGATGTTATGCAAATGGGTGTATCAATCACAATTTTTGATGTTTTTTGTCCAGATGAGATACAGACAATATGCATACATAAATTTCTAGGTACATTACAACGACCAATTGATTGCAACTCCCAACTCAGTATATTGTATGTGGGTGACGAAAATGTAAATGAATTGGTAGATATTTTCGAGAACGACATCAATATGGGAATTCAATCAACAAATTGTTTTCCACTATTATTTTCAAGACAATCTATGTCCGCTGATAACTATGAAGATATCTTGCATGCTCGCAGAAAAATAGAAGAAGCGCAATCTTTGTATAGAGCAAGCGATATATTATTGGATTTAGGTATTAGTACTCTGTCAGTCTACAACATAAATATATTTTTAGACGCCCAAAAACAAACTGATTTATTGGTTTCTGCAAAATATTTATCCATCAACACCTCCACTTCATATGAATTTACTAGATTCTTTGATATTATGAATGTTCCAATTATACAAAAATATGTGACTCGGAATTCATACATGAAAGTTTTACATTCTGATAATAACAGCGAATTTTTGAATTTGTCTGTAGTAGGTTATATTCCTACAAAAAATGATGTGGAGAGAGTACTCAATAATATGTTATACGCAATTGAAAGTGATACTGAAACAACAGACACAAAACAAGGAAATATCAGTGTCGTGAAATTCTCACGTTCGCTCACTGGCACATTATCATTTAGGAATCTCAGTTTTACTGAAATACAAATGGTGTTGTATGGCGAAATAAGTACTCCCATGTACACAAAAAATACCCCTACACCACTGAATGAGTGTCTTGCTAATTTGTATTATAATGATACGGAATGTGTAGCATGTCCAGAAAACTCTATATCAGTTCCTAATAGCACTGCGATCACTGCATGCCAGTGCAAGCCTAACTTTACCGGCAGGGACGGGGAGATATGTATACAATGCGCATATGGAAAATACAAAGCATCCACTGGGCAACAAGTAGATATAAGTTCGTGTAAGATTTCTGGTATAATGTGGGGATCCTATATGGGTCTCAATTCCCATGCATCTACTGCGTATTTTCACACAAAAATCAAAGATTTTATTGTATTTGTACAAAGAGGAGGAACTTACTGTAAAATGGCGGGAGTTACTTTCGCAGATGTAACAAAATCAGCAACTCCACCATCCCCTGGTGATCGTTACATTCGAATTCACAGCAGTATCATACTGGATAATGCAAAAGTAAGTGACATGTGGGATGGAAGCTTCACACAAACTATACAACCTACGACTGAAATCTGGTGGGTGAGTGAAGGATATGAGGTAAAAAACGTAAATATTGATTGTTGCATTACAAATGAATTGGAAATCACAGAATCAAATATTAGCACAGGAATTGCAATTCTATCTCAAGAGATCCCCATCACAAAGATCATGAAACAAGAGATACTCGTGGCGTCAAATACAAGCTATGATATTCTGTCAAATATTCATGCTGATACAATGTATCATGATCTGGAGGTTTCTCTGCAATTAAATACTCCCATACAATCATTGAACACTTTTATTTTGCAATTGATGAAAAGTGTTATCTTCAAAGATAATATTGTGGGCCAGGTAGAAATTAAATCAGTTCGTGTTTTTAGAGAAACGGGATCAGAGATATTATTTTCTTTGCCAGTTTCCATATATGAAGATTGTGACATGCAAATCTACATAAATTCAGACGAGTATCATTTAGAATTAATGCATGTTATGAAAACCATATTTGAAGATGATCTTAGTATTGAAATATATAGTTCATGTTTGGTGACATGGTATTCGTCTTCAGTGCATACATGGCCTATTGATTTTCCTGATTTGTATAACTGTGTCAATGAAACACAAACAAATGCACTGAACATTAGTATTTACGAACCCACATGTACGTTTGATTTTGATGTTCCCATAAATATAGTTTTTTCAAATAATCAAACACAAAACGAAATATTTACAAAACTCCGTCAATATATGCAGTATTCAGTGAATGATATACAAATCAACAATAATTTCATACTAGATGTGGCTGGAATTCCTGCATCTGAATTCATTTCGATTTTTGACACTTTTTATCGTGATGTGAAATTCGAAAATGTCTATAATACACTAGGAACACATTTAACAAATGGTGTATATGAAATAACAAAAAATGAGTGCATAGAAAACGGAGCAAACAAACTGGCCAATTGTAGAACAGACATGTATTTCAAAATTTTGAATGATATGTGTCTTCTATTCGAGTCTTACAATACAAAAATCGATATTGACATATTCAAGTATTCTTTGCTTCGATGGGTACCAAATAGTCGACTTTTGTCTAATATAGATTTTAATGAAAAACTATTTGCAAATATTGATGATTTTCCATGTTCAGGAGATTTTGTAAATCATTTATCAAAAACGATTGACATTAATATTTCACAACATACATCTGTGAAATCAATATTTGAAATAACTACAACACCACCATTCCTTGATGTCAATATGACAGCACATGCAATAAATTTTATTCAAACAAACACTTCAGAGTACTTGCTAATCAATACTATAACACACACAGTTGGTATTACAGTGGGGTTATTAGTGAGGGGTGATATTTCTGAGTTTGCTTTCAACTTGATGACTCCTTTTTTGGTATCATATCTCAAAAAATTTCTAAAACCAGAAGTCGTCATTGATATATCGCAAATGACGACAATTCGTTCGTATTCACCCAATTTTCCTTACAATCTCTTTGATGTCAATTCATATTTTAATCCAATATATGTTGTCCTTGATGTGAAGAATATGGATGCTTGTGAAGATGTACAATTTATTTTAGACGAAGACATAACATCATTTCCTTTTGCTGGTGTGACAATTAATATTGAAGTATTGAATACAAAGGATTCACATTTTATATGTACAACTGAGATTGCAATTGTGAGCGAAAGAGACCCGAATTCAGTGAAATTGATTGAGTTAAATTCCAAACCACTTATTGGTATTGGCAATGGTATTATAGAATTGTTACAAGAAACAATTTTAGGATCGAACATGGATTCGTGTAATGCCAAAATATCAACTACTGATTCAGAGTTGTTTTTCAATTCACTTTCCCTGATCTCCATGTATATTACACCATTCAATTTCCGATTTTCTCATGACATAGAAGTTTGTGGTATTGACACTCGACTGATGGACACAAATATACTGAAGAATTTCATCCCTGCATCAGGTATTTTTGTGTGTGTAATCTTTTTAAATATTGAACGATATTATGAGTATGGCAGTATAGAAAAACGAGTAGAGAAAAACTAGTAGAGAAATTGACAGAGTAATGAACATAGCATAAAACAGCAGAGAAAATAATAGCACAAAAGAGTAGAGCATGTAAGAGCGAGAACAAAAGAGCAGAGCAAACAAGAGCAGAGCAAACAAGAGCAGAACAAACAAGAGCAGAGCAAACAAGAGCAGAGCAAACAAGAGCAGAGCAAACAAGAGCAGAGAAAACAAGAGCAGAGCAAACAAGAGCAGAACAAACAAGAGCAGAGCAAACAAGAGCAGAGCAAACAAGAGCAGAGCAAACAAGAGCAGAGCAAACAAGACCAGAGCAAACAAGACCAGAGCAAACAAGAAAAGAACAAACAAGACAAGACCAGACAAGGGTAGAGCAGAAAAATCAGGAAAACTAAAATATGTCATGTATTTATACTTCTACTTACTTAAATTTTAGTAAGAAAAAAAATTATATTTGCACTCATATGTTTAGAAGGGATATAGTACATGAAATTTATGCTCAAAACATGTTTAGTTATCAACTTTTGAACTTCATCATAAATAGTGCAGTTTGAATTGTGTAATTATTATATAAACAAATATAACATTGTTGAAAATAATATTGAAAATAATGATACATAATCAGTATAGATCACCATCAATGTTCAACGATCCGTCCATATTATACCATTGTGATTCAGTGGAAAAGTGTGCCTGTGATGAGGAAAAATTTTGTGACATTCAAAGAATGGGGGAATTGAGGAATGAAGATTTAACAAATGATGATAATTTTTTTCTGAAAAGGGAAAAAGAACATCAAGAGGCACTTTTTGTTTATAATTTTATGGTATCCTGTATTCTTGAAGAACAACAGTTTCACCACAAGATTTTGGAGCAGTGTGAAGATGAATTTTTAGATGCACTTTATTGGGAAAGGGAAGAAGAACATCAACAAAAATGTGTGCGTAATTTGATGGCATCTGGTATTACACAAATCCCGAGAATGCCCCATTTCAATTCAAGAGGAATGCACACACATGGAGATCAATCCGAGAAACTGGAAGTTCAACCAGCAGCTTTGGTTCCAAATTTCTTGAAAATGAGGGAAGTAAAATCACGACTAGGATTACATGATCGTGTGAAACACCAGAGCACTAAAATTGATTATTACAATGAAAAAACAATGAAGTTAGAAAAACTCAAAGAAAAGCACAACGTAGGGAGTTTCCGACATAGTTTTTACCTTGACAAAATAACTCGTGCAACGCAAAATCTTGGAGAGGCCACAGAAAAAAAAAAAATTCGCGTTTTTCAACAACAAAATAAAGAAATATCAGACCAAGCAAAAGAAGAAATAAAAAAAAAGAGAATTGATGAATCAAGAACAAACAAGGACAGATTCGTGCCAAATTGGGTACATGCAGTAAGGTATAAAGTCACTAAACTCTAACCACATCAATAAATTAAATTTTGAGTCATGTGTTCAGAGGAAAAACATATATAAGATGTTTTGTTTTTTACGGGAGTGAAGGAAGACACCAAAAACTCCATCCACTTGTCCAATGTCAAGTCTCAATGTTGGTAGTAAAAGGTCTCGTGTCAAAGACGATGTACCTTCACTGAGTGAGATAGTATCCGAGGACAGTGTCCTCGTCATGGGAGCACCCGAGGACTCTGAAATCAGATTTCACTTTGTTAAATTGCATGATATTGAAGGGTGTGACCTTGTCAAAAAAAGGCTCCAAAAGTTGCGTGACGAAGGTAGGACAGTCTTGGAGAACATGAGCAAATATGATGCTTATGGCATTCTTGGAGAAGACCGTGATGATGACAAAGATCCTAATAAGAGACATTTGAGGTATTACAGGGTTGACGAGGAAGATGTACCTGAACTCATTGATCAGATTGAAGATTTCTGGAATTTGGTTTGCATTGATAAGAATAGGATTACTCTTCAGGATTTCACTCGAGAACTAGGTTTGAAGGCCGACTGGAGAATCAGTCGGTATTATGATACTCGTCTCTGAACTTAATGATGAAGAACATGTGTTAATATAAACCACGAAGTAGCTTTTGTGTGCCAAGATTTGAAAAAATAATTTGAAATAAATTTATTTTCTAAAATTTGTCAAGTATTTATGTTTCTACTTACTTAAATTTAAGTAAGAAAAAAAATTATATTTGCAGTCATATGTTTAGAAGGGAAAAGGTATATATTATGTTTTATTTTTTTATGTTAGACATGGAAATTTTTACTTCTGATGAGAGTGGATATGTTCCTGCAATTACTAAAAAACGAAACTGGAGGGAAATAGGAGGGTTTCTGATTTTGCAAGTTCCTGAAACACCTGTTTTGAATGCTGTGATTCACGAGAAAGTATGTAAAACGTGTAAAAACGTATAGAAATGGGTAATTACACCCGGTGGGACTCGAACCCACAACATCCAGATTAGAAGTCTGACACGCTGTCCATTGCGCCACGGGTGCCATGTGGTACTGTGTAGTAACATGATTGTTATAAATTTGTGTGAAATGGGGGTAGTGCTGATATTTGGGATCAGAAATAAGTTCTAAAATAATGCAACACAATAAATTTTTTTCCAAATGTGTTTTTTCCAAACAGTAAAACATAGATATCTCTTTTCTACAAATCAAATCATGACACTACGAAATCTAAGTTACAAATATGAAATTTCAATTTATAAAAAAAAATCTATTTTCGGGGTGCTGGAAAATGAAAACAAATAACAAAACAAAATTTTGTATAATTATTATCATATGATATGCATTGCACGAATTTATAAGTACCATTTGTGAGAAGAGAATTGTTTGCAGCCCGTAGAACATGCTGCATACCAGTAGCTAGGAAGCAAGAGGCTACTCACGAAAGGTGGTGTGCATATTTGGATTGGGGTCCGCACACTATCCTCCCCTTACTGTGAGTTGCCCTTGGCTTTTAGGTTTCAGGATGAGTATTTTATTTCCAAGATGAAGTTCATGACTTTGGAATAATTTATCTTCTAAAAAAGTAATAAAAAACTATTCAGGATTCTGATTATATTTTTGCATGAGTAAATAGAATCATTTTCACTATTATAATTGATCTATAATTCAGACACATTGAAGCTCCAAAAGCAATAGAAAGACGGGAGTTTCGAGAGTGGATTTTTTTATTAATAAAACACAAAACATTAACTCTGTCTCACAATTTAATTCTGTGGTGGTTAAATGTGTTATATATATAAGTAGATAATATAGTTCATTGAAAAAAGTCCAAATGGAAATACATACATCAAATTTCAATTGTGTCTTGTGTTTAGGACACGACCAAAACAAAAGTGAAATGTATGATGGCCTCCGTCAAGAATCTTTGGAACTCAATCCTCGATTTGGAGTAAGTGGTTTGAGGGGAGAATGGAAATATCCACAGTTTGTCAAAATTTGTGATAGAGGTCATATTCTGGATTTAGAATGTTTCCAAAAATTAATTGTTTCGCAATTAACAAATAATAATGTAACATTTTCGTGTCCTCTATGTAAGATGGAAACAAATATATGCAAAAATATATGTGCTCATTTGCCGTCTTTGAGTATTGATTTTTTTCAAGATCAATTTAATGAAGATATATTCAATTACGTGTGTAAAACAAAAGAAACCCTGCTTTCTGATCCTGACTTTCTAGATTCTGACTCTTTTAATTTTGATGATTTACTTTACAAAAATTATACTTTGAAATGTTTGATTCAAATTATTAATATGAATATACCATCAAAATTATTTTCAGAAAATCAAGGTTACAATTTGATCAAACACAAATACGAGGAGCATGATCCAAATCCTAACATGCCACCAATTTTTGATGTTTTCCCACAATATAATATAATTAGAAAAAGTGATGACAAACTTTATCAGATACCATATTTTTGCCAACCCCCATTTCCAAACAATGAATTTTGCGAATATAACAATCATTCTTCAAATACAATAGAAAAAAAAACAGATCACATATTTGAAGTAATAGCAACTGCCCCCAATGGCACATATATTAAAATATTAGTGCCAAACAAAGCCGAATATGGTAATTGGTTATGTACACGAGTCATGAAAGACCCATGTCTATCAATTATAGAGTGTTCTACAGAAGATTGCGAATTCTATCCCACACGGAAAAATGTGTTTTTCGAAAGGTTTGAAAATGTCACTCGTTATCACACAAAAATCATGTCTCTTCAGAAAGGACAATATATTTTGAAAATTTTTGCTACAAATTGTGACAAATTTGAACGTTTACAACAAAGCACCTGTGTTTTACAGAAGACAGATGAAATATTTCAAAAAATGGATAATTATCGTTACACATGTTACAACAATGGCGACGTTTCTTTGACAACGAATTTTGAAACACTGGGCAATTGTGGTATGTACTATTTTAAGAATGGGGATATGCTGTATGGTGCAATGCGAATGAGTCCTTCAGTGTATTATACAGAAAAATGTAAAAAATGCCGTAAAGAAGACAAGAAAACAATGAAATTTAATTCGGGTGTTTATAGGCATGCTAGCGGCGAAATGCAATTTGTCGAATTTGATTTCACTGAGAATGGATTTTGTCAATCAAAAAGTCTAAATCTTATCATGTTGAAACAAGACACAAAGCCAGGAAAAGAATAACTTGCTTGCAATGAATAACTTGCATACAATGTTTGGAGTATTTGGAGTGAACACTACAGAATGTACTTAACAATTGTGAATGTAAAGGAACTCAAATGTGTATGTATCAGAAATACTTTGTGTTATAATACAAACTAAGGGAATGCCAAAACAAATTTCTGGAACAAAAAATATCTGTCATTTGGGCTGACATTTACTCTTTTTCTGCTAACAGTTGTATTTTTACACATAGATCAAGACAACGTGAGCGTTGGTAGATCAGGGTTGCTAATATTGGTTATCATTTCTTACATATATTTTTCTTACATCTAGTTTTTTTTTGATATATATATACATACTGTATTTGTATAAAATTGGATGTAATTTGAACGTATCTAGATCATGAGTTAAGTAGTATATAAATTGTACATGTGAAAAGTGGATTAATAAAAATATGCAAATAACTTGTTGTGTTTTGAAGCAAAACATCCAAACATGCTAAAGGGTAATATCAAAAATTCTCTCATGATTTTTTTGAAAGATTTTTTTGAAAGATTTTTTGAAGTTGACTCATCAGACCTGAGAGCTTCCACCAGAAACAAAATCAAAAAAATCAAAGAAAATTCAAAATATAAATATAAATTTTCACTACATGCCAAGTGTCTCTTACATCCAACTTCAAGCAAACAAATATTGATATGATTTAGATATATTTTTATTTATTACATATATTATTTCTTACATCTAGTTTGTTTCTGTAAGCTAGCAAGCATGGGCTACTCACAAAAGGTGGTGTGCATATTTGGATTGGGGTCCGCACACCATCCTCCCCTACTGTGAGTTGCCCTTGGCTTCTAGGTTTCAGGATGAACTATTTAGAATATTTGGACATTTTGTTTGAGAAATCAGAGCTCATGAAATGGAGCTGGGGGGTAGGGGGTGTTGGCGGTGGCCGGAGGAGGACTCTCTTTACCATCTCCTAGTGTACTTTCTACATTTTTATTGGGGTTTCGAATGACGCAAAAATTTGCATATATATACTTAGTACTCATTATTGTTTTTCTATATGTTAATTTTTTAATAATAGGGCATGTTCGTTTTGTTTGATATTACATATATAAATAAGAAACTGTCTACACTGCTACATAAATGTAATATTTATAAATTTTATCCTTTAAAAAATTATGCAAATAAACAATAAAAGCAATATAAAATAAAAGCAATATAAAATAAAAGCAATATAGAATAAAAGCAATATATATATAATATATCTAATCAATATTTCTAATCAATATTTCTAAGTGATGTACCTAACTAATATGTTTACAATTTAATACAGATTTTTCAAATTTTGCAATGTGTGGTGGTTTTATGGGACGCCAAATGAAACGAGTGTCCAATTCAAGTTTCTCCAGTATAAAGATTTCGCTTTCTTTCTTAATTCTAGTATTGCCAGCAACCGTAGCTCGTTGGCAATATGACCATGATGAATGCCCACCTGGACACGAAAGAAAAATATGCACAACACAATGCACAAGACCAAAAGCAACTTTGAAAATGGTGACCGATCCTGCATACTATCACTGTCCATATAATAATCAAAATAATGCTCTGTCGTTTTCCGGAGTTTTTGAAGATGGAAGTGGTGGTTCAAATTATGTCGTATTGCCATCAAATTACGTTTGTAACTATGTACTGGAAATGGAATCAGATGGATTGATCGAGTTTTCATTGCAGTCCTTTGAAACAAATAAATATGATGATTATTTGTCAATACAGACGTGTACTAATTTTGATATGTCTCGTCAGCTTAATTGGGATTCTTGTGAAAATCAGCAATTTGGTTATGAAATAAGCGGAGGTAAGGCTGGTCGGTGGTCAGGTGGTACTACAGATGTTGTCTTTGGTGCTAATGGTGGCCGCATAGACGACATATACAGTGTACAGAAAACATCAAGTATTGAAAGTACGCGATTCGTACATTTTAAATTTCAGGTTATCCCAGAATCAACCGGAGGAACAGGTTGGAAAATTGAATGGGCCACACGACCACTAGATTCTATTTGTACCAAATGCGACAAAGGAAAGTATAATCCAATCTATGATAGTACGTGGAATCGTTATGGAATAATCAAAGATTATGCTGGAGAGTTTTGTGTGGATTGTGCACCCAATAGTTATACCAGCATTGTAGGTGCAATTGAATCTGAGGAATGTGTGTGCAATTCAGGTTATGACAAAAACAGAGTCAATAATTATGAGTGCAGTCCGTGTCAAACAAATGCCTTCTCAAATGGTGCTGGGGATATTTGTAAATGTAATCCTGGTTATGGATATAAAAAAGGGGATTATTCTATTTGTGAAATATGCCCAATGAACTCATATGTATATCCTGATGTAATGATGGAATGTATTTGTAATATTGGTTATCAAAAAGGTAATTCATTTCAATCCGGAAAAGAGTGTTATGCATGTGGTATTGGACGGTATAAAGACAATGTCAACCAATATGAGTGTGTTGCATGTGGTCTTGGGAATCTTCCAATGATTACATCAGGGTTAGGTAGTACTTCTTCAAATCAATGTAAATGTGCAGATAATACACAACTTATAGCAGGTGTATGCAATTGCAAAGCTGGTTACCAAATAGGACATTTTTTCAATTTGTATGATGGTACATACATGAAGCAATGTTTAGAATGTCCTGAAAATTTTTACAAAATTAATATAGCAAACAATGCATGTGTACGTTGTCCTACAAATTCATTTTCAACACTTACAGGAAGTACAAACATAAATGATTGTAAATGTAATTTGAATTATTACAAATCTGGAAGTGTGTGTCAACAATGTCCAACAGGCTCAACTACACAGGGAGTGGGCAATACTGTTGTAGGAGATTGTAATGTGTGCACAACTGGTTACAGTGTAATTGCTCCTTCGTGTACGACTTGTACGCGTGGACATATTTTGGGAACAGAGTATGAATATATGTCATTTGAATATTCCGGGAGCGCAATTACAATGGAGCACATAGTAGATTTTGGTGAAAATGTGGAATGTGATATTTTAATAGTAGCAGGTGGTGGTGGAGGCTGTTCCCAAAATGCAGGAGGTGGCGGAGCTGGTGGAATTGTATTAATAGAAAATTTCGAAATAAGTGCTGGTATTTATGAAATATCTATTGGAAAAGGTGGTAATGGAGCTAATTTAGGAGTAGGCACAAATGGTAAGGATTCTATGTTCAAATCATCTGTTGGCGGTGTGGTTATAAAAGCAAATGGTGGAGGTAGGGGAGGGGGGGGAAGTGGCAATCGTAGATATGGTTGGGCACCACCAACATCTGGAGGAAGCGGTGGTGGTGGTGGGTGGCATAGTGGCAACAAACCTGGTGCAGTCCAATCACAAAGATCACAAACTCAAACAGGAATTCCATCATCAGCCACTTTAAGTCAATACGGAGAAAATGGTGGTAATGCTGGTCCTAATTTCGAGGGAGGAGGCGGAGGTGGTGCTGGTAGTGTCGGTCAAACCCCCACACGTAATGGGCACGGGGTACATGGTGGACATGGTAAAGATTTTACATCATTTTTTGGAAACACAGTTGGAGATAGTGGTTGGTTTGGTGGTGGTGGTGGTTCTGGTGGAAGCAGTGTAGATGGTTATGGTAATGGAGGAGCATCTAAATTCGGTGGAGGTGGTAATGGTGATAATGTTGGTGATGGAATTGATGGTAAATCAAATACTGGTGGAGGGGGAGGGGCTTCACGATTGCCTCACAATTATGCTGGAAGAGGAGTTGCTGGTGGTGGCATGAAATCTGGAAAAGGTGGTTCTGGAATAGTTATTATAAGATACAAGTTCAAATGTGACATGTGTAATGCTGGTAAATATAAAAGTATTCCTGGATCTAGTGATTGTATAGATTGTCCCACTGGAAAATTTTCGAATATATTTGGGGCAACTACATCAGATATTTGCATTCAATGTGACATCAACAGTTATTACTCGAGTGATCATGCAAAGTGTATATCTTGTCCAGAAAACTCACAATCTGTACTATCATCAAATTTAGGTTCAATACAAGGTACTGATAAATTAAGTGATTGTCAGTGTTTGCCTGGGTTTTTTGGAGCTTTGTCTACGGATGCAGTGTCCACACGGGTCAAAGAACTCACCAATCAGGATGCCTGGCGGCTTGTGCGTTACCTTCCGGCGGGTGCGGCGAACTGGCACCCAGTGGAAGACAATCTCGAGGGAACAGTCGTATATAACAATGAATCTCCAGTTTTTGGACAAACACACACTAGTGGAGCGTGGAGTGTTGAGTTTGGGGCATTTGACGAATTTTTTTTCTGCAATATGGCCATGGATAAATGGGTGTATGCATTAAAAAGTGAATTCCCAGGGACAGAAGGTTCTGGGAAAGTATCACGTCAAATACTAAAATCCAATTATCATGACTCTGCAGTCAATATAGATATCACTTATAGATCGAGAATATCTGGTCCTTGTGATCCTTTCATTACGGATAGATCAGCAGGTGATGGTGCATATCTCCTTTACGCTGAAGACTCAGAAACAATTGCAGATTCTTATAGATCTGGAAATTATATCTCAGAAACAGGCTCAATGGTCTTCGTGCGGGACTCGAGACTCGGACTGGTCAAAGCATTGACCAATGAAGACGGCTGGCGGCTTGTGCGTTTCCTCCCGGCGGGTGCGGTCAAGTGGCATCCGGTTAATGACAATCTTGAGGGTACAGTGGCGTACAGTGACGCGTCTGGTGCGTGGGGTGTCTTGTTCGGGACTTTTGACGAGTTCTTTATATGCAATGTGGCAATGTCGAAGTGGACTCGTTTTTCAGCGAGCACCTTTGTCTCTGAAGGCAATGGTTATTCGCACATTCCTGTCATAGCCCATGAAGGAGGTGGATCTCAAATCACTGCTGGCACATGCAAATGGCTTATGCGATGGACAGATACAACTTGGGGAGGACCCGACCCTATGCTAAACGAATGTGACCACGATACAAATAATCTTCTATATGTTGAAGGTAGTCACTATCATGCTCGCTACCCAGCCGGTGGCGGCTCGATGGTCTTCGTACGTGACTCGAGACCCGGACGGGTCGAAACGTTGGACGAAAACGAAAAAATTTGTGTTGGTTGTATTGCTGGAAAATACAAAGTTTTGCATAATGATGGTCAGTGCACGAGTTGTGAATCAGGGAAATACTCGAGTGCAACAAATGTTGCTACAAATCTATGCGATATTTGTCCTGATCACAGCAATAGTCCAGAATCAAGCAGTTTGAGAACACAATGCATTTGCAACTCAGGATACACTGGAACAGACGGGGGAGAATGTGTGGCATGCGTGTCTGGGAAATATAAAGCATTATCTGGATCCGTACAGTGTAATTCATGCTTGGGGATCATGGAGCCAGGCGCTAAATCAGATGTAGGTTCCACTGAAAAAAATAAATGCAATTGTATAGGACCAGCATATTTCGAATCATCTGACGACTATGGATTTTTCAGTTGTTGGTGTTCGGCAGGTTATTTTCGTGGTGATAATGACAAATGTGAAGAATGTGGTGTAGGAAATATCTGTACTGGAGAAACTCCCTATCAATATATTTTACCAAATATTGATGTTATACCTGACACAAACTACAGACAAACACAAAATGATAATAATGATATGCCACGGAGTATTATGATAATAGCATGTGGTGTGGGTAAAACCACTATGACTACAACTAGCACGGAATGTGTTTGTGATATAGGATATACTGCTGCACCTATCTTGAGTGCATCACGCCGGTTATCACAACCTATGCAGTGTACACAATGTAATCACGGCAAATATAAAAACGTGAAAGGGGCTACTTTGTGTACCGATTGTGATGGTACAGGGGTGACTACATTGTCAAAAGGTTCTGTTGCACGTATTAATTGTGAATGTGCAGAGGGTTACGATAACTTAGATAATGATAATTGTAAATTTTGTGATATTGGTATGTACAAATCAAATATTGGGTCTGAAAATTGTTCCAGTTGTGTTCCAGATTCCTCAACTTCAAATGTTGCACAAACTACTATCCAAAATTGCATTTGCAACCCAGGATATGGAGGTGTAGCATATAGTGAAAATGGTTGTGTGCTTTGTGTTGTTGGCAAATATAAAACAGATTTGGAAAACGGAGTATGTCTAAACGTCCCGGAAAATTCATCTAGTTCTAATGATAGAACTGATTATTTATGTAACTTTGGATTCTATCGGTCAAATGACGCAATCTGTGAAACATGTGGGCATTTGAGATATAAAGATATTTTGGGGAATAATGAAACAGATTGTTTGACATGTAAAAGCAATAGCATTACATTATTAGAAATTAGTACTAGCAAAGATGACTGTTTATGTTATGCTGGATTTGAATCAATTGATGATAATATGATTAGTACAGTCACAGACATATTAGATGACACTTGCGAGCAATGTGATTCTGGTAGTTACAAAGCAGAAACCAAAAATTTGCACTGCACATTAAATCCTCCCAATTCTATTAGTACAATAAATCGACACACATTCTCGTGTATAGAAGGCTATTTCAAAGAAGGATCTCAATGCACTCCATGTGCATTAGGATTTTACAAGTCTAGTATCAAACCTGGAGATAAATGTATTCATTGTGGTAATTCATATACTACTCTGAAAACTGCATCAATTTCCTGGTCAGATGATTGTGTTTGTAAGAACGGATATTATTATGACAATTTGCTGCATATCTGTAAAGAATGTCCACTTTTCATGCCCTCCAGATCTTCAGATGCATTTGTTTGTTTTTACGATGGAATATCAGAGACTCCATATTGTGACACAGATTCAGTAGCACTGGAACCTTGTTTTTGCAATATTGGTACATATCTTTCTGATATGGGGGATTGTGCAGTGTGTCCTGAGCAACATTATTGCAGTGGAAGAACACAAAGTAACACACAGCTCACTGCACAGAAATGCCCAGTGAATACACAAGTTTTATTAGAAGGAGATGGAATTAGTTTGCTATCCTGTATTTGCTTAGATGGATTTTTTCGAATGGACACTATAATGAGTCCGGATATGAAACTACAATTGGACTATAAAATTACAAAAATTACAAAATTTTGTGAAAAGTGTCCACGTGGGTTCTATTGTTTCAATGAAATTTTGACGGGATTTACAACAATACAGAAATGTATGGATTCTTCTATAAGTATTGGTACGGGGGCCAGTTCGATTTTGGATTGCAATTGTATTGCGGGAAGCTATAGAATTGGATTTGACTCAAATACATTTGAATGTATTATTTGTCCATCAAATCACTTTTGTCCTGGTGGTATGTCTGATATAGTTAAATGTGGCATAAATACAGTCAGTCATATTGGAAGTATCAATAATGATGATTGTATTTGTCATAAACCGTTTATTACAATTCCGAGTACAACGAATATTTTGACAACTAATTGTATTATTCAAAATTCACACATTTCAAATGACAATAATAATATACTGGAGTCGTTTTCAGTTGACTTGATATTGTCAATTCAAATGTCTGTATCCAATTTTGACCAACACAAGAAAAACATATTGAAACATTGTATTTCTACTATTACAAATGTTTTGATGATAGACATAACGTTAAATGAGGTCTTAAGTAATAATGATAGACGACTTTTGTTGTCAAATATAGTTGTAAATGTTATCATAAATGTAGTAGACAGAATACAAGCAGAATATATTCTACAACAGTTGAGTGTTGATTCCATTCAATTTGAATTATCAAAAAATCAAATACAATTGTCAGATATAGTTGATAGCCACATAACTAGCAGAGTGCAAGAAATACCAGTATTTGATGTGTATCCTGTTGACATGACACGCATTAATACGTTTTTTGAAGACAACCAGACAATCTCTTGTGTTCACTTAGAATTATTTTCGCAATACGAATGTGAACGTGATATAAACGTGGGAATGTACAACGATACTTCAGCGTTTGTATTTATGCGCAATCTCCTCATTGATCCAATATTTCTTGATATAATATTAGTAATTTTCAAAGGGGCTTATTTTAAAAGCATTTTATATTCATTTGAATCAATCATGTGGCTGGATGGACACATGTTACTAGAGTCCTTATATTTGCAAACAAAATTACATGCTATAAATATTACACATACCGTGAGCACAGGATTTCAATGTGATGTGTTGATTGATTCCACGATTCCACCATATATGCAATGGTATATGTCAGACAAACACAACATTTCGAATCTCAGGACGTATTTGCATAAAAAACTTGAAAAGTCTGGAGTTCAGAATATGGATTTTTCAGCAAAGCCCTCTTTTGTCACCCTTTACAAAGAAAACTCATGGGAAGACGAAAATATTTTACCATCTGCTCTCAGATGTTTAGTAGATGACAAAAAAGAAATTCCAGAATATCATATTGGAACTTTTAACAAGAGAGGCTATTTTTCTGACGTTATGCAAATTGGTATCTCCATTACAATTTTTGATGTTTTCTGTCCAACAGAAATACAAACTATGTGTATGTATAAATTTATTGGAATTTTAGAACAACCAATTGACTGCACATCCAAACTCAATATACTTTATACTGGAGATGAAGATGTAAGTACATTGGTAGATATTTTCGAAAATGATGTAAATATTGGCATCCAATCAACTATTTGTTCTCCCATTATATTCTCAAGACAATTTGTATCTTCTGAATTTTATGAAACCATCTGGTATGTTAGGCGAGAAATTGAAAAAGTACGCAATCTTTACAAAGAAATTGACATATTGTTAGACTTAGGGGCCAGCACTTTATCTGTATATAATATTGATGTGTTGGTAGAAGTTGAAAAAGAAAGTGATCTACTGATTTCTACCAAATACCAACATTTGAACACCACGTCCTCATACGAATTCACAAGATTTTTTGAAATTATGAATGTTCATATTGTAAAAGAATTCTTAACTCGGAATTCGAACATGCAACTTTCACATGTGAATACCAATGATTTTATGACTTGTACTGTAATTGGTTATATTCCCACAATTATTGATATTGAGAATGCATTGAACGGTATGTTATATACAATGGACAGTGGTAATGAAAATACAAGAGCAAATGTGAGTGTTGTAGAATTCTCTCGTACTGTTACAGGAACATTGTTATTTAGAAATCTTACTGCAGATGATGCAAACATAATCTTGACTGGGGGTGTAGAACGTCGTGTGGAAGTTCTGAGTGAAAAAGACGGCTGGCGACTTGTACGCTTCATGCCCGTCATGGGATCTCAGGTAGAATACAAGTCACACTCAGCCACAGATAATTTGCGAGGTACATCAGTCTATGATTACAGAGACGAAATTACTGATTTGACATTGTCGACAAACAGAGCTGGGAGTTGGAGTGTAGAGTTTGGAGATTTTGATGAGTATTTCATCAGCAACTATGCCATTGATAAATGGGTTTACTTTACAAAGAATGCACTAGACGAGACGCATTGTGATGATACAAACTACGCCCGCGCTTGCGGAATTGGTCAAAATGAAGCGTGTCCTACCCAACAAAGCAGTCTTTATCAAACAAGAGGGCCAGATTTGGCTGTTGATGGAAATATCAATCAAAATAGCAAGGCAGGCAGTTGTTCACATACTTGGAAATCTTCTAACACCGAGTGGTGGATGGTGGATCTAGAAAAACATGTCACAGTATCTGGTTTGGATATTTTTGGAAGAGGTGATTGTTGCCATGGTAGATCTGTGGGATACACAGTTTACGTAGGAAATGACAATACTATCACATCAGGGCATAAAAATGAAGTGTGTGTAACTGTTGGTAGTAATGTTGGATTGCCTAGAAGTGGTGCTGAAGAGATAACGTGTACACGTCCTATTTATGGCAGATATATATTTTTCACACTGACAAACCATATTGACATCAATTTTGTTGAACTGTGTGAGGTTAAGGTTTGGTCCAAGGGATCACGTTGCTCAACTACGGGTTCCACTATATTGCATGTTCTGAAAAGTAGTGGAAGTGGTATAAATGATGGAGTGGACTCGTTTTCAATATCAAATAGGCCACAACGAGCAGCACTAAACGAAACGCTTTGTGATAATACGAACTACGCCCGCGCTTGTGGAATTGGTCAGGATGAGGCGTGTCCCACCCAGCAAAGTAGTATGTTTGACCAACTCGTGTCTGATTTGGCAGTTGATGGAAATACCAATCAAAATAGCCACTTTGGCAGTTGTTCACATACTTCGAAATCTTCTAACACCGAGTGGTGGATGGTGGATCTAGAAAAACATGTCACAGTATCTGGTTTGGATATTTTTGGAAGAAGTGATTGTTGCCACGGTAGATCTGTGGGATACACAGTTTACGTAGGAAATGACAATACTATCACATCAGGGCATAAAAATGAAGTGTGTGTAACTGTTGGTAGTAATGTTGGATTGCCTAGAAGTGGTGCTGAAGAGATAACGTGTACACGTCCTATTTATGGCAGATATATATTTTTCACACTGACAAACCATATTGACATCAATTTTGTTGAACTGTGTGAGGTTAAGGTTTGGTCCACGTGCGTGGACTCGTTTTCAATATCAAATAGGCCACAACAAGCACAGGATCCCACGATTCAATATCAACGTCACGAAAATAGTGCTGATGAGCACGACGATATTAATGATTTTATTTACTCTGAAGGTTTCTCTGATCACACACCATCAGTAGCGAGGTTTGGCTCTATGGTATTTGTGAGAAACTCCACAAAAATAGCACATAAGGGGGAAAATATTTCTAATGACGTTTCTGTGACAAAAATTATGAAACAACAGATTCTCGTGCCATCCAATCTGAGCTCTAGTGTTTTATCTCATATTACTGATGATGTTGTATATCATGATTTGCAAATATCACTGAAGACGAATATGGCAATACAAAATTTGAATACATTTATTTTACAGTTGATGAAAGGTATTATTTTCAAAGAAGATATTCTTACTCGAGTCAAAATTAAATCTGTACTTGTTTCAGATGAAACAGAGTCTGAAGTATTGTTTTCAATTCCTGTTTCTATATTTGAAAATTGTGACATGGAAATTTACATCAATTCTGATGAATATTACTTGGAGCTAATGAATGTTATGAAAACTATATATGAAGATGATATTATAATTGAATTTCGCAGTTGGTGTCTGGTGACGTGGTATTCATCCACCCAACACAAGTGGCCAGCAGATTCACTTCATTTATATTCTTGTGTTAACGAAACACAAGCAATACCTTCAAATATTATAAGATATGAGTCCATTTGTACATTTGATTTTGATATTCCTGTAGATGAGGTTTTTTCAAATAACAAAACCCAAACAGAAATATTTGTCAACCTTCAACAACAGACGCGCAAAGCTGTAAATGATTTGGAAATTAAAAATATTTTTATATTGGATGTGCTTGGAATTTCTCAATCTGAATTCATTACATTTTTCAACAATTTTTATAGTGTTTTAGATCAACAAAATTCATATAATACAGTTGCAACATCTATGACAAATAAAATGTACGGGATTGAAAAAAACGAGTGTATGGAAAACACTGCAAATATTTTGTTGAATTGTAGGACTGACATGTATTTTAATATTTTGAATAATATGTGTCTCTTGTTCGAGTCTCACAATACTCAAATTGACATAGAGACTTTCAAATATTCTTTGCTTCGTTGGGTACCAAATAGTCGACTTTTGTCTAATATTGATGTAGATGAAAAACTATTCGCACATATAGACGATTTCCCATGTTCAGGGGATTTTGCAAATCATTTGTCACAGATGATTGACATTAACATTTCACATCATACTTCTGTGAAATCAGTATTGGAAATAACCACAAGACCACCTTTTATTGATGCAAATATGACAGCACATGCTATCAATTTTATTCAAATACAAACAGCAGAGTACTTGGTACTCAATAGCATAACGCACACTGTTAGCATTACCGTGGGGTTACTTGTGAAGGGTGATATTTCGGATTTTGCTTTGAACATGATGGCACCTTTTTTGGCATTGTATCTTAAGAAATTTCTAAAACCAGAAGTTGTGGTTGATATATCACAAATTACAACAATTCGTTCGTATTCTCCCAGTTTTCCTAACAATCTATTCCATGTCAATTCATATTTCAACCCAATATATGTTGCCCTTAATATAAAGAACATGGATGCTTGTGAAGATGTACAATTCATTTTAAATGAAGGCATAACGTCGTTCCCGTTTGCTGATGTGACAATTGAAATTGAAGTATTAAATTCAGAAGATTCACACGTTATATGCACAACGGAAATTGTAGTCGTGAGTGAGAGGGACTCAAATTCAATGAAATTGATTGAGTTGAATTCAAAACCACTTATTGGTATTGGAAACGGTGTTATAGAATTGTTACAAGAAACAGTTTTAGATTTGAACATGCATTCGTGCAATGCAAAAATATCCACCAGTGAATCAGAGCTATTTTTCAATGCTCTTTCCTTGATCTCCATGCACGTTTCTCCAATTCATTTCAAATTCTCACACGATATTAAAGTTTGTGGTATTGACACTCGACTGATGGATACAGCTATACTTAACAAGTTCATTCCTGCATCAGGTATTGTATTTGTTTGTTTCATATTGTACACTATTCTGAGTATGAGTGTAGAGCAACAAAGACAATTATGTAGTATAAAATTAGAAACTAGAACATAAGAACAGAGCAAATATAAATGGAGCTGAGCACAACAGAATAGAGTAAAATAGAGCAGAGCACAACAGAGCAGAGCACAACAGAGCAGAGTAAAAAGAGCAGAGCATTACAGTGTAGAGCACAACTGAGCAGAGCACAATAGAGCAGAGCACAACAGAGCAGAGCACAATGGAGCAGAGTACAACAGAGCAGCGCACAAATGGAGCACAGCACACCAGAGCAGTGCACGGCACACCAGAGCAGAGCAAAACTGAGCGGAGCAGAGAAAAAGCTCAGCGGAGCAGAGCACAATGGAGCAGAGCACAATGGAGCAGAGCACAATGGAGCAGAGCACAATGGAGCAGAGCACAATGGAGCAGAGCACAATGGAGCAGAGCACAATAGAGCAGAGCACAATGGAGCAGAGCACAATGGAGCAGAGCACAATAGAGCAGAGCACAATAGAGCAGAGCACAATGGAGCAGAGCACACAAGAGCGGAACAGAGAAAATCTCAGCGGAGCAGAGCAAAGATGAGCGGAGCGGAGCTGAGCAAAGCGGAGCAGCGCATAACATTGTACGCTTTTAGACAAACAAGCATTGATCAAAATACAGATTTCAATTGATTTTGTAAATAAATTTATACTATTGATAATAGAATTATTTGCTATATTTTTACACAAAAATTACAATCAAATCATACAAACAAATAATGTGTAATAGTAGATTTCTTCTGAAGTGAAATATATATATATATATAAGTAAAACGTTGTAGAAAAAATATGAATGTATATGATACAACTGTTGATGTAATTGTACAAGACATTCGTGCAATGAACTTTTGCAATACTGAAAATTTATTGATCGAAAAAATAGACCCGAATGATTTTGATGCTTTTGTAAAATCAAGTGAAATCTGTAGAATATTGTGCCATCATCCGAAATCATGGGGCTTGTGTAGTACTGTCCAGCAAATGAGAAAAGGAGCTGATGAAGTAAATGGTGATTTGGTGTGGAAACTTATAAAACATTTGTATGATTCAGACAAGGATGATACGAGTGTACATTCGTATTCAAATGATAAAAAAATAGACCTTAATGTCAGTAATACACGAGCAGAAGCCAGGTCCAGTAATTTTTCAAAATTGTACAATACGTTTGATAACAAATTAACAAGTGAAAAACTTTTTAGTAATGAAAATGAAAACAACGGCAATAATTTTCCATTTCTTGCAATGGATGGAAAAAGTTTGTCAATACCTGTTGAAACAAAAATTCTTGCACGAGCTTACAATTCGATTTCTATACCAGTTCTGACACAAATTGAACAATTATTGGTAAATCAAGAAAATAAAAAATCAATGTCTAACACACAAAGTGTTGCATTAAAAAGTAATAACAAATATATTGGTATACAGAAAAAAATAGATAATTATGTAGCTAACAATCAAGCGGAAAAAAAAAATAAGTATACTCCTAAGAATCATTCATCTAATATACCGACTTCTTTGTGGATATCAGAAGGCGGCAAAAAAGCACACCCTAAATCATGCTCTATGTTTATAATTTTCAACACTATAGATATTCCATTGATTTGTAGTGAAGACAATTTGAATTTTATGATAAAAAATAAAATAAAGACCTCATTGTTTCATATGCTAAATAATAATGTAGACAAAGTTGTTATGACTTCTCTCGGATATGAACAAGAGTGTGCCAAAAGAGGAATTGATTACAGTTATATCAAATTGTTAGCCATATACAAAATAGTACTGGAGGAAATACGAACAGTTCAATCAAATAAAAACAATATTTTTTTCTCTGAAATTTGTATGTGGATTTAATAGATGAACTATTCTTTATACTTACACTGTTTAAATATGAGTAATGAATAATTGATGGAAATATACTCACCGAAAATAGAAATCATATTATATAAGATATTTTGCAATATCCCAAAAACTATTGTTGTATTGTTCACGGACACTAGATAAATATTTATAATAAAATAAAAACAATAGCAATATATTTTTTACTATATAAATAGAAATATTTATTTTGCATACGATAAATATGTTTAACACAACACACAATTTACCAGATTTAGCAACATACTACTCTTCGTGGAGTGGTGTGCATGACAGTGTACCAATCCTATACCAAGAAGATTTAGAACCATTTGAGGTAGACGACACCAATACGATGACCTTTGAGCATTGCTTAATCCATGAAATATTTTTAGGTAATACACATAGATTACAAAAAGTTCAACTCCAAATGATAAACAATGAAGTAGTAGATATTTCACACTATATAATTGTGTATAAAGGAATTTTGAAAGACTTGTATGAAGCAGAAGGATATATGAAAAATCATATTCTAAATTGCACAGAATGTAGTTTAACTGCGTCTGAATGTGATGAAGACGATATGAATAGGGATTATCACGTGTTAACCCTTTTGGTAAAACTTATGGAAGATGCGAAGGAAACATGTAAAATCAACGGTATTAGATTCGAAGTATTGAATGAACATGGGCCATTGTATCCTCGTCGTTATAATTCTGATACAAAATTAAATGAAATTATAGGATTTGAGGAATACGAAAAACATAGAATAAATGTCAGGTTGAGTAGTGATTTGTTAGGAGGTTATGGTGTGCCAGTTGGTTTGTCTTTGTAAGCAAAAGTTCCATCATATCATTCAATATTCGCAAGTAATATATGCTTCAAAACGATATTGAATACGACATTTTTATTCATATTTTCGTGTCTATTGTTCTAATAAATTAATTTGAGAAAATTAATAAAAAAAATTAAAAAAGAAAACAACTGTAAAATCCAAAAATAGAAATAACTTTAAAAGTTCCAGAGACTGGTTGTTATTGGATAGTTTATTTCCTAAGATGTCGATACATGATGGTCGTAATTCAGAAATGAATGATGTTGTATATGATAATCCAGATATTCAATCAGAAGTAATGTTAAAAAATGGTGAATATTATGAATATGACGAATTCATCGACCATAAAAAGATTTATTCGGAATTACTCATAACAGATTCACTCAAAAAGAGAGTTTTGTACATGATTTGTAATACAGAAGACAAAGAAGAAAAGTACAAATATGAAGTTGTTGATTGTTATCAATATAAAAATCAAGTTACAAAAAAATGGTTCTTCTTGAACAGTTCAGTGAAACAATATGAAGAGCCAAATTTCAGAAAAGCAGTGCAATATGTTTTTGAAATAAACGAAAGCGAGGGAGTTGGAATTGAGAAAAGAAAAGAAATGGAAATTATATATCAAGAAGATGAAGAAGATATGAGCCAACAACAAATGAAGAAGAGGAAAAGACCAGACACAAACGGCAATTCGAAAGAAAAACAAAACAACCCACCAAGACAAGAGAGGTATGATTTGTGAGTGATGTAATGATATTTTGTATGGTTTGATTTAGGTGAATATTATAGGCTGAAAGCAAATAAAATACAGGAAACAACAAAGAAATGGCGTACAGACTGGAATTGTAATTTCATGGAGTGAAAAGAAAGGGTTCGGGTTCATTCGACAAGATAACGGAGATGATAACATTTTTTTCCATGCGTCACGATTGATGAACAAAGAAAAGCAAAATGAGCCGTTTCAAAAGCAGATAGTGGAATATAGAATAGAATTTGATGTGAATAGAAAAGATTATAATGCAGTCGAGGTGATCGGGAAAAGTATAGAATACAACATGCCACGTGTACAAACAACACATCGAGGAATGCCAAATCGATTTTATGAGAATGAGTCAGCGAACAGACAACAAACAACAAGCCGTTACGAATCATTCAGGGACAATTATAGGAACATTGACAATAATTGTAAGTGTTAATTGCCATTTATCATTTATTTGTTCACTAGTCAATACAATATGAACTAACAAAATATATTTTTCACAGATCGTGCTTCTCGGCAAATGCAAATCAATTCATCAGATTACAACCCCGAGTATCCAGGGTCTTGGTAGTCTGAAATGTACAAGAAGATTTTTTTGGAATGCAAATAAATTTTGAATTTATTAATAAACGTGGTAAAAATTCAAATTTTTCATGTTTGAATGATCAAAAATTCTTCAATATCAATCATAATATTGTTCATTTCAATCTTAAAAGTATCATCTTGATTTACCTCTGTCAACTCGGCGCGGACAATTGTAAACATTTTTTCGATGTCTATTATTTTACATGATACTATGGTATGTGGATCGCTGGACTGTAACATTTCATACAAGTGCCGCATACAAGTACACATGTTCTGTAAATAGTAAACATTACTTTTCTTCTGGAAACTAACCATTTCTCCAATAAATATACCTAACGCACTTTTATAATTACCATATTCTATTTCATTAGTGAGTATTATTTGCTTGACATCACATGTGTCGATATTATCACATGTGTCGCTATTATCTGAATCGTGAATATTCGAATTGGTTGTATTATCAATTTCGATAAGATTGTTTCTGACTACGATGACTTCAATGTCAGCATCAACATTTTGCGATTCTATTTTTGATGAAATAATGTCAGTACGAATACAAGGTGGTGTGACTTCTACTATGGATGGCGTATTTTTTGTCACACAAGTGTCTACAGTTGGTTTGCACACATTTTCTCCAAGTTCGATCTCTGATATATTGTGTGCAATATCATTTATATCTACATTAGCTGTACTTTCAGTAGATGCAGCAATACATTGCTCGTAGTTTTTCATGGATATCTCCAACAACTCATTTGCATTGTCATATACATTATCCAATTCTTTGTAATTATGACCATGCAAAGCATCATTCAATATTCTTTTGAAGCATAACATAAGCAATTTTGAATAGGTGAATTTGCTATACATTTCTGCAATCTCAGTGTGTTCAAACTCTTGTTGCTCTTCAATGTTATTTTTTTTATGTTCAAGATAATCCGCCTGTAGGCTGTCATGCACTGTACATCTGACTTCTGATTGTTTATTGGAATATAAAACACCTTGTGAATAACAATAATGACTCATGGCAATGTGAAGTGGATGTTCCTTTTGAATTTTTTCATAATTCGTATACTTTTCTATTTTGATAATAAAATTTTTATGAATTATACAACTCTGAATCCACATTTCGACAATTGAATGGAACAAGTCGATAACAGTATTTTCATCCACATCTTCATTTTCATTTTTGGTCTCCAAAACCAATTTAATCAATTTCATGATAACTTCTTCCTTTTTGTGTTTCATTTTTGTCATATCATATTCATTCATAAAGTGTAATGTCCATTTATTAAAAAATGATAGACTTGCAAAAATTGTATGAGAATTCACAATTTTGTCATCAGATTCTGAATCTTTGCATACCTGCAACATTGCCATCTGAAATGCATTTTTAATGTCACCATCATTTTGTCTTGATGAATCAATTGACACAATTGTCAATGGTATAGGGGGAATAGGCATTGTGGATAACATAACATGTATTTTTGCGATGTCATGTTTAGAGAGAGTTAGTTCACTCATGTGTGTTCATTTTTTGACAAATAAATCATACTTTATAAGATTATCTTTTTTTATAAAGTGTCATGCTTTGGTATTGGATTTGCAATTATATATAATATGCTGATGAAATATATTGTTAGCATGTCTCATATTAATGCAAATCAACTAAATAAGAATGATGCGAATACATCTGCAAGTGACGGGGCAAGCAAAGAGCAGATCAACACAGACGCCATGTTACAAAAATCAAACATATTCATGACGAAAACTACTTCTATGGCATTTTTAGAAGTGCAAGGTCCTGAGGGCCGCAAATTTTTTTTCTCAGAAAATAAAATGAAACAAATCTTGCTTCCAACTTACACATCACAGAATGAACACAATTCTGCAATTGGTAGTAATTTGCTAAAAAGAATACATTTACAAAAAATTACAATACAAGGTGGTACACAGAATGGGTTTCCTTTTGCGATTGGCATGCGAATTCCAGGTATTACACCAAATGAATACTCAATTGATGGAGAGGCTTGGAATTACATATTGCCACAAAGGTGCAGTATATCCACTTCTGTATGTATTTTCGAGTCTAAGGGTGATGAAGAACTCATGGCCACGTGGGAGGAGGACTTTGCCAAGTGGAATTCAGAAAATTTGGAGACTTTGTGCGCCATGCCAGTTCCAGACACGGACATCGTAATGGTTCATTTGGAGCATCCAGTAGTTCAATTGCTAGATAAGAAATGGCAGGAATTTGATACAGAACCACCAACAAACCAGCAGACTAATACTCCCAATTGGCGACAAATCAGGCAAACTGTTTTTCACTCTGCTTGTGCTTGGCTAAGAAACAATATTTTAAGCAAATCCAGTAAGACATATGACTTATCACAGTTTACTGTAACAATTAATAAAATTGATGGATCCAAGTTCACTGATCTACCAGCTTCTTGTTTTGCAGACATGAAAATCGATGGTAACGAAGATGTCAATTCTATGAACGAAAAAAAAAACAGATACTCTAATATAATTGTACAAATGCCGTACACTATAGATATAAAGCTGTGCTTCCAATATAGATTGTCTATGGTAAACAACGGTAATGTCAGAATTTAATTTCTATTTCCGGAAAGTGTCTGTATATAAGTCAACACATAATTCTCACAATGTTTCAGAACAAAGTCATCCACCATTTGATTTAGTGTTCAGAATCATAAATATTTCCAATTTCGAGAAATTGAAAAATAAATGTTGACTCCAAAACAAATGATTTCAGAGCATGACAATTCAGTAACTAATAAAACTGATGACAAAGGTGCTTTGCAAACAATGAAAAGAAAAAATTCAGATGAAGTAATTTCTTCGAGTTTAAGTCTGGTATATCCAATTGAAAATGATTTTCAAGAACATAAAATGTCTTTTGTGATGCATGTTCATGACCATTGCCTAGATAAAATAAAAAACAATTGGTTTTATATTTTACAAATAAATATTTTCAAATTATTTCAAAACAAATACAATCAATATACACAGACAATTGAATATTCTGGAGTAAATAATGACTTCATACATATCAGATTTAAAAAAAAGAATGATAAATTAAAGGAAATGACAAGTGTAAGTAATTTTGAATTAGTGAGTGGTATTAAAGAAAAATTAGGGTCGAAAAACGTTATTGTTGGAGTCAAATTTTGTTGTAATGAGAACATAAAACAAAAAATAAAAAAAATTGTGAATGATTGTTTTCACAATCATTCACATCATCCAACACAGGAAGTGAAAATTACAATGAAAAATGAAACGGTGCTGAGTAAGAAACGTAAAATGGAGAAAAAAGATGGATTTTATGTAGAAAAAAAAAAGATCAAAACAGATAAAAAAGAATTGATAAAACAAAAGTATGAAATCTGTTCATATAAAGATGGAAGTGAACATGGACGTTGTGATATTGATACGGTAGTACCAAAATCAGCAAAATGTATTGTCAAAATGTTACAAATGATGAGTGAGGAAATGGAAAATGACGGTAATTTGTTAGATCAAGGAGCCAAAACAGTTTTTGTGTTGGATGCCTGGAAGAAAAATTTATTGTACGTGATGCAAGTCGTCGAAAAAGGCAAAAAAGACAGAAATAAAGAAGAACCGCAGTTCCTACCCGCAATGATTATGGTAAACAAACAAAAAGCATGCCAAATGTTGTTTGTTTCCAAATTGTGGAAGAATCGTGGAATTGGAAATGCATTAAAAAATGCTGTGTGTGTTTCGAATTAAAATAAAGTTTTAAATTGACAAAAACTCGTATTGTGTCAATTGAGATCAAGTAGGAACATTTGTCATCTTTGTTTTGTGTACCCCCTCAAATACGGCAATGGCAACGTATGGCATTCAATGCAAAAATGTACATGTGTGTATTTATAATAAATATTCATGACTCGTTCCAAATCTATTTCTGGAAATATATAATAAATGGTTATATAATAGGTTTACACATTGATTTGGATGTAAGTTTTTTTGGAAGTCTATTCAAGCATGGAAATTGAGGGGAGACCAAGCGATTATAATTATGATACAGAATCAGACACTGTGTGTGATACTGAATCTGATGAAAACGAGGAACAAATCGAAATTGTGAATAAAGTAGACAAAAATGAATCAATCATTGAAGAAAAAAATTCACAATGTCAAAAGATAAAGATTTTAATGAAGTGTTGGTTGCTAAAGCATTTATTTCTAAATAAATGTCTTGGGCCATTTGTTACAAATACACAACATTTAGAAATTGGTATAAATGAGATTTTTTTCTGTGTATTTGCAATTCTAAAACATTACTATAAATTTGTATGGAACAATGTACCTGGAAATATTCCAGTATGTGACTTGAGTTATGAAAATATTAAAACGTTATGTTATATGCAAGATGATGGTAGTTGTGAAAGAATCAAAGTATTGTTGCAGGTGATGATCGTATCTGAAATATCAGCAAAAAAAATTGTTGAATCATATCCAAAAAATATCGAGAGTATTCTCATAATACTACTCAAGAACAAAAATAAAGAAATTGTCCAAATGGCTAAATTTTTGTTTGAACAATGTAAAACAAAAATCGTTCCAAACACAGAATATTTTAAGTGTAATATTTTGTGTGTGAATAAAAAAAGAAAAAATATTTTGAAAAATATAATGGGAAAAGAGGTATCACAACAGATGGAAGGAAATTCAAAAATTTATCCAGAAAATGAAAAATGTAAATGTACTTGTAAATTTGAAGGAAATATGAAAAAAGAAAAATCGAAAAATAGAATGCAAACTGAAATGGCAAAACTGTTTGATGCAAGTTCCAATTTTTATTCAAGTAATCAGAAACGAGTACGCAAATGCACAGATCGTTTTTATTGAATTGAGAAACAATGTGCATATAAAATTGTTTTGTAATAAAAAGAAATTGATAAATTGTTTTGTGCAGTTCCAATGTTTCATGCAAGTACCACACGCATTTTTTTTTATTCTATTGAGTTCTCAATATTTTTAAAATTACAATTTTTGCCAATTGTAGGTCATTGTTTGAAAATATAATAATCATTTTCTATTTCGGCAATATGTCGTCTTTTATACAAAATAGTTCATAAATAATGTAAACACTGTAGTGCCATGGACACAGATCAATTTTTAGATGTAGATACATTGTTAAATTTATCAGATGGCTTTGATGACATACTTGATGAAAAACCCACAAAAGCTATGAACTACAAAGTATTACATTTGACTAATGAAGTACAAGTCGAAAAGGAACAAAAAAGATTAAGAAATAATAGGGCATCTGCTCAAAGGAGCAGAGAACGTTTCAAAGAAAAGTTGTTGTGTCTGACAACAAAAAATGAAGAATTGATGAAGGCAAACGCAGCATACATACAAGAAAACAGAAGACTACTTGAAATTATCAAACTTATGAATGATAATAAACAAATGTAGATATGTTGACCAAACCTTATTAATAGTTTTTCGAAAAATATTTATATATAAGTATCTATACTGTGTAATTATGATTAACATGGGGAAAGCATATTTGGTGCAGAATAGTAAAATGAAAGTGAAAATGGCAGTAATGTTACAAAAACAAGGTAATGGCATAAATCAAGCAAAAGTGGCAAAGGTGGTAAACAGATCAAGAATTGAACACGCACCAAAAAGATGATAAATTTTGTTGGTAATAAAAATATTTTATACCTTGTAAAAAAATGTTTTTACATGTTATATATATATATATTATATATATAAAGAAAATTGAAAAAATTAAAAGTATAATGTATGATGAATGTGATATGTGCAACAATATGAAAATAGATGATAATGAATATGAGATACAACAAACAAGTGCAAATTCATGTGACTGTGATGAAATGGATGTGCAACAGTCTAGTAGTGCTTACGTTACTATTTGAAACTGTGTATGTTCCCCTTTTGTCTGTTGTGCCTTTTTATGTAAAATATACACTGAATGCTGTAAAATAAGATACCATGAATGGAAAATGGCTAGAAGAAATGGTAGGTAGAGAGTTTTGTGTTGCACACAATTGCAAATTTTGTTTCTTTAATTTGTGCTGCCTAATTGCTTTGTGTTTGGTGTATGCTTGGTGTCGTGATTCTGATTAAATTATGTTTATTAATAAACATGAAAATGTCGGGGTTTGTGGTGTTATTTTATGCGAAAACCACCCTGTTGTTCTGCATTACAAATCCAGATACACCACTCATGTCACACTCTGGATTGGTGTTCTCAATCTGCCAGTAATTAATAATCCACTCTATGTTCTGGAGCATTGAAGTGATTGAAGATCTATTTGGTAATTGTTTCTTGATTGTTTCAGAAAGTTTACTAGATTGTAATTCTGCCAATACAACATCAATACCGTATTCACGAGCATCAGGATGTGTGAGCATGTGCTTCTGATAAGTATGATTATAAATATCAGAAATTGTTGAATTCATACACTCTTCAATATCAATTGAAAATTTATTGTCAATATATCTGGTGACTTGGATTATACTTGGAATGAGGATGTGCATATTTTCCCAAACTGTTTTGACCCCAATACGTGGTAACTTTTTGGAGTAATCTGAACCACAAAGCAATGTCATGAACATTAGTGTGGTGGTCATGTGAGTGTTATCTATCAAAAGTGATCCTGTGTCAATAGATTGCTTCATGCAAATGTGTAGCATTGAGCCCATTAGTTTGACATCTATAATTTCATATTCTTTGGGAGACTTGCATTGTACTGTAGTTTCCAACTTACGTTTTTTGAGTGTATCTTCAATTTTTGTTTTGTATCTCCTGACAAACACATTATTTTTGGTGTTGGATCTTGTAACAAAAAACAACGCAATCAACAACACATCAGAATCAATAGAATCCACACAAATATCACCAAACAACGGGACGTATCTCATGAACTTAACATCTGATTCGCCCATAGAATTAAACTCAGTAATAACATTTCGTGTTTTTTCTTTAGTAGTGAAATCAATTCTTATGCAATTTACAAAATCAATAACTAATGTTGTTGCTTTTCTTGGTGGATTATATTCAGCAGCAATCATTGTCGTGATTAGTGAAATGACATTACTTTTAAAACTTCGATTTTGCAAGGCCTGCACCCATACATGTTGGGGAGGGGGGGCATCGGGTAACAAATCACCCCTTTTGAACTCGAAATCACTCTTATTTGTCGATACACGCTTGTTTTGTTCAATGGATTTGAAAATCGGAACACTGTCATAGTTATCAAAACATAATATCACTGTATCAAACTTGGCATGGTGACGAGTAATGACAGCACAGAATGATCGTTGTATGAATTCTCTCCATGTCAAATCAGTATCTTTGACAAAAGATTTCATCAGTAGTATCTGAGCATCAATAAAAATTGTTCTGCATTTAATATTGTCAATGACATATTCACAACCTTCACTTTTCCAAACCTTCGGCCATTCAGCATTGATGCCCATTATGTCACCTTTGCAATATATTTTTTGTTTTTATAATTCTTCTTTTCTATACATTTTCTTTTGTGTAGTACATTTCAGTTTTACAGAGCGAGACTTTATTTAGTGTGTATTTGATTTTATGTTTCATTGGCGATATATTTAATTTTGGCAATAGCTAAATTCCATTCACAGATCGGAATAATTCTGGCATTATGCACTATTTAGACGCATACTCAAGCAATGAAATGAATTTTTGGCAAAAATAAGTCTTCCTTAACTATAATGAACTTCATCATGGTTTGTATCAAATACTTTATTCATGTATTTTTTTGATAATATTTCATATCGTAGTGATAAGCTCGTATACTTATCTAATATTTTGTGTAATTGAATACTATTCCAAACATATAGTGTAGTTTTCTTATCAAGCTCAGTACGCATGTTGATACATTCTTCATTTTTTTCACTTAGTTCAGCATGCAGTTTGATATATTCACTATTACATTCTTCATTTTTTTCACTTAGTTCAGCACATTCTTCATTTTTTTCACTTAGTTCAGCATGCAGTTTGATATATTCACTATTCAATTGACAATATGTAATTCCACTCATTTTCTGATTTTTAATTGACAATTTGTAATTCCACTCATTTTCTGCTTTCAATTGACAATTTGTAATTCCACTCATTTTCTGATTTTTATGCCAAATCTTTATGCATCATATTATATATATATAATAAACTTGCACAAGAAATATATTCGTTTCTGATTCACGTTTGTATTCTGGAATAATTTTCGAATAAAATGATGTCAAAAAAAATATCAAAAGGAAAAAATTTTGATTTTTAATTGAAAATATGTAGACTTCTACAAATTTTTGTCCTGATAGATTTGGGTTTGTTCTTTTTCATAAAGGTGAATAAAAATCCACTTTTTGCTATTAAATTTCAAAATCATATAATATATGATTCTATAAATGTGCTTGGTTGTGAAAACAAATATGTATATAAAGAGATAAAGAAAACTAAAAAATCCAATGTGTAATGATTGTCTGTTGGATTTGTACGAAAGTGGTGCATATATTGATGATCTGTTGAATTTGAATGACAGTTGTGCTGGTGGTACAAATGAAATTAGAAATGATTTATCTGCTGATTATTATCTACAACTGCAACAATACCAACAGCAACAACAGCAACAATACCAACAGCAACAACAGCAAAAACAGCAACAACACCACCAACACCAACACCAACAGCAACACCACCTACAGCAACAACAATATCAACAACAGCCACAACAGCAACAACCACAGCAACAACATCAACAACAGCCACAACAGCAACAACAACATCAACAACATCAACGACTACAGCAACAACATCAACAACAGCAACAACAGCAACAACAGCCACAACAGCAACAACAACAGCAACAACAGCAACAACAGCAACAACAGCAACAACATCAACGACAACAGGAACATCAACAGCAACTACAGCAACAACATCAACGACAACAGGAACATCAACAGCAACTACAGCAACAACATCAACGACAACAGGAACATCAACAGCAACAACCACAGCAACAACATCAACGACAACAGGAACATCAACAGCAACAACCACAGCAACAACCACAGCAACAACAGCAACAGCAACAAATTGTTGTCAAAGGAATATGTCCAATATGTAAACTTCAAGTAACTGATGCACAAAAAAGAGTGACAGCTTACTTACACTATAAATGTGGAATGACTTAAGATAGTGCTAAACCAACATTTAACCCATGTTGCTTACATTCTTATATATATTTATTTGCTTTTTTGCTGAGATTAGTTCAAAATTTGGGAACTCTGTATAAGATACAGTTGTTGGTCAAAAGTTTTATATTTGATCTTCTTTCAGACATTGAATGTATATATAAGTACACAGATTTTATTGTAAATCAAGAATGGTGATATGTGTAGATTGTATATTAAATTTGCATTCCAGTGCTTCTTCCCTTGATGATTTACTCGATCTACATTCGAGTGCTGTTTCCATAGATCATTTACTCGATCTGCAAGAAAGTGCTGTTGGTCTTTGTCATTTACTAGATCTGCATGACAGTACTACTTCCCTTGGTCATTTACTCGATCTGCATGAAAGTGCTGCGAATTGTGATGTATGTCTTCGTCCAATAACTCAACTACAACAATATGTAAATAATGACAACAAATCACACACTCACTTCAATTGCATTCAAGAACGATATAGACGGATATATTATAATAATCTGCTCAAACAACAAACACGTCATTCACAAATAAGAATGCAAAATCCTCTGGTACAATCAAGCCAAAATAATTTTGTACATGGACATTTCCCCGGAATGCCACACAATCCATATGGCATAATACAGGCACAACAGGCACAAGCATCTCAAAATAGAACAATAATGCCAACAAACACACAGAATGCAAGAATGAGCAAAAATTATACACAAAACTCTCTTGCACAGCATCAACCCACGTCAACACAATTTGGACACTCCAGATTTGGACAAAATGTAATAGCAGAAAATGGCAGAATAATTGCAACAAACACACAGAAGGCAGGATCTATACAAAACTCACAATTACCTCAAAATGGCACAAAGATGGCAACAAACACACAGGAGGCAAGATCTATACAAAAATCACAATCACCTCAAAATGGCATAATAATGGCAAAAAACACAGGCAAGATTGAAAACAATCATATTGTTGACAACTCGTACGTACCCGTACCCATATTATATGACAACACAGGCAAGATTGAAAACAATCATATTGTTGACAACTCGTACGTACCCGTAATACAATATGCTGTATGTCCATATCGGGGCACACAGGAGCTGGTATGTGATATATGACATTCAATACATATGCGATGAATTTGTGTCTGACTTCCAGCTGTTATTTTGAGCTGATTATGGTTTATGCATATGACTATTAACTTCGCTCACATGTGATTTGCTAGATCACAAATTATCTGGTATGCTGGGATATAATTTGGGTATGCTGGGATATAATTTGGGACAGTTGTCATATAATATGGGTACGGGTACGTACGAGTTGTCAACAATATGATTGTTTTCAATCTTGCCTGTGTTGTCACCAGTACTATACCAATCACCAATATATATCAAATGTCAGGTATTGAAAGTAATGTACCACTTGCAACACCAATTGATGGCAGTATGTACTCCGGTTCCCATGCCAGATTAGTTCCGGTTCTGTCAGTTCCTGTTCCTGATGGCCATGAACACCATTTGATAACAACATGATGTCTCATGCATTTGCATATAATAAAATCAAGTAAATTGCCTTTCCATATCAATCTTATGCGCACACAAAATGCTATTATAGAACTTTTCGAAAATCATTCTGTCCTATTTTAAACTAAGGTCAGAGGGCACTAGGTCACTATCAGAGCAGATTGATTGATGGTTCTTTTTATTAATTCTCATATGTGAAAATTTCCTTTGGTGTAATTGTTCAATTGTGCTTTTAGGTCTTGAACTCGTGTTTTTGACGTTTGGCATCACAATCATCATATCCATCATAGCAAATGCGGAGACTTTTATAACCTCTGTCTTTTTCATCTTTCCATCAAGCATCTTACTGGGCCTCATTGCCTGCAAATTATAAAGTTTTGATAGGTACATGGAGTTATTTAAGATTGGCACGAATGAAAATGTTTGAATTTTTTTATTTATAACCCTTTATTCTACATACAAAAAGAATTCTATTTGAGTTTTAAAAATTGTGTATATAACCCCACATTACAGTATTTGGTAATTTTCCTTCAATCCATCCAAATTTCCATAATCCCAAATTTGCCACATATTCTTGATAATCAGAAGCTTCTTTTTGTATAAATAAATTATTGCTATACTTGTTCATAATTTTCGCCATAACCCCAAGATTGACAATAGGAAACATTAGTTTCCAATCTGATGTATTCAAAGGCAATATTACATCCTGACTAGATCCAATGTAAAGTGGTGAATAGTCCTTATTTTCTTCTAACATTTTTTTCTCCAATAAACTTAAATTTTTTGCCAAATTGACTATGCACAAATTGAATTTGACAAAAGACATTGCAAAACTCAATTCTTTATCATTTGAGTCGTCATATGAACTTCTAAATTCCATTACTTGGAAGATACAATTATGAAATTTCATGTCATTTATATTTTTCCACATCATTCTCAAATTCCAACATTCTACATCATATTCTTCATTCTTTATGAAATTTTTTCGTGATTTTACATATTTGGATTTCAATATTTCAAAATCAATCACACATACAACATATTGTATTACTTTTGCAGCACAGTCAGAAACTACCCCAAATAAATGTATTTGGTTTATTAAACTTTTTATTGTAATATGAGATTCCAATACCTCAGACCACAATATGAATATTTTTGAAATTTGAATACCATTTTCAATTACAATTGAAAAATTGTCATCTTCATTATTGAAAACTTCTATTAAATCTTCATTCACGTCATGTCCCTCGTTGTTGACATTTTGCATTTGCTGTATTCCTTCAATCTCCATACTGTCAGAATCATCTCCATTTTCAGAATCATCCCCACTTTCAGAATCATCCCCACTTTCAGATTCATCCTCACTTTGAGAATCCAGCCCATTTCCAGAATCATCTGCTTCTTCATCATCATAATTAATTTTCCTAGAAATTTTGTGGCAAGCACTTACCTTGTAGTTAGACATTTGAAACTCTATAATACTAAACAGTGACAACTGTGATTGGAAAAGGAATCTATACAAATCTGAATAAGTATTCTCATTATGATTATGCAGACATTTACAAGTATTCGTCAAGATACGTAAAGTTTTTATGCACTCAAAATCAAAATTATTATGTTTTATTAATGATTTAATGACTGAATGCCTTTCCTCACACTTGACAATTTTCGGTATATGAAAGTTATTGAGTAGTATGTTTTCGACAATCTCCTTATTGGAAAATATTTCGAAAATACAACACAAACGTGTGCTAAGCATGGTGCTATTGGTATGCAAAAAGTAAAGTTGCTTTTACCAATGCTGTTGTCAAAACTCCAGAAATAGATATATTTGTATTATTCATTTTCTTCATGTATGTATTTACTTTGTATAAGTTCGTGATATGCATGAGTAGCATTATGTTGTCGTGTATAACACACTTCAAATATATAGTTTGCAATAAAGAACACTATCAAAATACAAAAAAATGAAATTATTTTGTAAGTGGCATCCACATTTTTGTTTTCGCACGAATACATGATATTGCACATTATTATTTTCGAGACATGTTGTACTTCATATATATGTATACGAGAATTGAATGCAAATGAAATATTTCAAAAAATATATACTTTTTGATTTTTTTTTTTTGTCATATATGCTACAAGTGGCAAGATCAAATTCTACTTGTATAGTGCCTGAAAATTTCATACAGAAACAAATCATTGGTATTGATGTGCATATTATCTCAAAACTACCACATATGATAGCAATACAAAAGGGGGTGTGTGTTGGTAGTGGGCCTTCTATCATTGTAAAAGTACATGATATGCATTTCAATCTTTTGAATACTACTATTTCTGAAAATATGTGCAAAGATTTTTTGGAGGCCACAATATGCCCAAAAATATCCAATGACAAACAAAACATATGTCAACATGCCAACAAGATTGTATTTGGAATATTACAAAAACTCCCAACTTGCGTTTTGGATAATGATTGTGGTGGGAAACGAGACCAGTATTTTGTACCAGGTATAAGTTGTCAATGGCAAAAAGAAATGCAAAGCGAATTGTGTCCTGAACTACTCTTGAAATTAAATTCAGGAGTCCAAATAAAAACAATACAATGTGAAGCAGATGATAAAAAATCAACTAGGATAAGAAATGCATGTTCACTAACTGATGAGCGATGTATTTTCCTTGTGAAAAATATAATGTTTATGTGTCCATTTATTGCATTGACAATCTTTGTGTTTTCTTACCTGTACATTATTTTGGAGTGTTGCAGTAAAAATAATCAAATTATGTTATATATGAAAGGCATTCAAGTACAAGATCATATTGTTCATAGTAAACATGTCAATCATCATCAACATGCAAAAATAAATACCTGTGGTGTAGATTGTATTGCGTATTCACAAATAAATTCATAAATAAGCAAAAAGGGTATATGTGCATTTGTGCGATTTTATTTTACACAGAAAAAAAATATTTGTAATTGCCGGAAATAGATTTTGTGGAATTATTATTAAAGCGCCGAAAACAAACCAAGCACTGACACACGTGAACAAGACATGGAATTAACTTCAATGGTGTTGCCAGAATTCCTCAAAAATGTAAATTACACAATTTTGATGAATCATAAGGATGGCATGCTTATTGAAGTTGATTTTACTTCAATCTTTGCTGAACTTATTTCAGCAAGTTTATCTGTACAAGACAAACTAAAATGGTATGTGGAATTCAAGGCATATGGTAATGTTTGTAAGATGAAACGAGGTATCTGCGATTTTAGAAAGAATATTGAGAAAGATGCATCTCCTCTAGTATTTTCAAAGATTCCGTTTTTCCCACAAGTGATGACAAGAGAGTTATTGCTAGTTCAAGAAAATATATCCAAATTATTAGGTATTGATTTCAATGCTTGTTTGGTGAATAGTTATGATAAAGATGATCAGATTTGTGCTCATAGTGATGATGAAGATACAGTCGTGAAACACTTCGGGGTCATGTCAATTAATTGTGGGCCAGGTTCTAGGTTGTTTAGAGTACAAGAAAAAAAAAGTGAAAGTAAGGGTAAAACATATGATTTTATTAGTAGGCCATTTTACGGTTTGTTGATGTATGGGGATAATTTTCAATTTAAATATACACATGCAATACTCAAAAACAAAATACCAAAATCATTATGGCCAAATGGAGTTATTGACAAGAATGAAAAAGCATCAAGGACAAGTATTACATTCAGAATGCATGACGAAGTACAAGCAAGTCAAAATGAAAAAAAAAGAATAATTCGAGTTCAGAAGGCAGATACCAAGAACAAAAGACAGAAGATAGAAACAAAAATGGAAGGATGTGACATTGATGTTTAATGTTTAAAATAAAATTTTTGAATGAGAAGTTTGTGAAGAAAAAGTATTATATATGGATCGGGTAATTCAAATCTTTTTGAAAAATATTTTCACAGGTTGTTGATCTTTTGCATATTTCCACAAGTATAGAAAGATAGAAGGTTTTATAATGAATCATTCATGGATTACAAATGGGTTGTGATATGTTGATAGGAGGAGTTATTTGGGCATAATAGAAAATGTGTGTGTTTGGGGTTTCATTGTAAATATAAATTTGTTTATTTTGTTTGTTTCTTGTTGTATGAATCTTAAAAAGAAAAGTATGTGTTATGTAAATAAAGATTGCAGGACACGGGAATTAGTTTCCATTACATATTTCAAATTTATTACAACACAACAAACAAACTTCACTATATTCATACATTGTTGGATTCATGCAAAATCCTAGTATAATATCTACGTACGTTTGTTTGTTGAAATTTGTGCGGAAAACGCCTTTTTATTTCAGAATAGAATTTAAACGAAATTATTGATTTTTGCCTGTGTATCTTACATATTGTTATGTCTTTTTTTGCAACAATATTCGATTTCCTCGAACTATCAACTAATATGTGTTCAGTGACAATGTCCGGTTTGTGTTGTTGTATATTTTGTATTTTGTGTTTCAATTCCTTCAAAGTTGGCAAAAAGCACGAGTCATAACACGTGATCTCGTTTTGTTCTGAGTTGTCTTGTTCATAACAACACTTTGCACAAGCGCAAAATTGAGTAGTATTACTATCCACTGACTTACATTGAATGTCATAGAAATCCAAATCCCATTCCCAAAAATTCTTATATAGAACACCTACCCTACCTCGTATCGCCTTTCGTAAATCTTGTGTGTGTCTGCTTTGATTCATCAATATTGGAAAACCAGAAACATGCCATTTGCAAATACTTACCATTTCAAATGGACACAAGTCAAAATCTCGTACATTGCATTTTTTCTTCTCAAACACATATCTAAAAAAAATTATACTATTTTCCAGACTGACGAAATCACACGACCGTACTGGGTGATATATTATCTCTTTTGTTTCTTGTATTGTCACTTCTGATGAAGTACAAATGATGAATTTTAATAATGACAATTTGTCAGTGACAGTAACATTTTTTTTCATAAAATTAAAACTGTTTTCCATGAAAAGAAGTGGAGATTCTATCAACTCGTTTTCGTTGTAATTTTGTGATCGACACTTTTTCCATGCAGGAGAACAAATAAAACACAACCAAATGTATTTTTTTTTAAGACCTTCCAGTAACAAACGACGTTGTTCATTTACAAACATACTTTTCTCGTCTAACTCACATTTATTTAACATTTGATGGAATGAATCGCAGTAGGTCATTTTTCTATTACCAAGGTCTTTATCAGACAATGGTCGTAGGCAATTTATACATTGGACACAATTTAACTTGGTCTTACAAGTTTGTTTCATATCATCTAATCTTGTACTCCATAGTTGTCTATTTAGTTTGCCATCCTCAAGCAAATCATAAGACATACACATACAATACTTTTTATAACTTTTATATTTTTCTATTTGACATATTTTCATTCTAATTCCAAAAATAGATTCTCTGAACAGACAAACAAAAAAAAAACTGATCAAAGAAACGGTATTGATTTTTTTTAATTTTTTTCTTTGTTACGTTTTTTCATTTTCTGACATTTCTCTTTAGTGCGAACATGAAATTTCCTAGTACACCAAGTATAAAAGAGTGTTCGCAGTACGTGGATTATCATTGTATTCATTTAATTTCAAACAAAATTTATCATGCATGGGTACAGTCTCAATCAGATACCGGAGAAGAATGGGCTATTAATATGAATGCGTCCGTAAAAATAAGTACAGAGTTTATTTCGTTTTATGTAGACTATACGGAAGTGGTAGCAAGAAAAGAAAATGGCGGTATTTCAAATTTATGTCGGGTAATTGGAAATGCTTTGCCAATTACATCAGACTACAACCGCAACACACTGTCCACGTGCGATGTTAGTGGTTTACGAAATAGGCCGTGTTTCCAAATAGTTACTGGAAAGCATACAGAGAGGGGTCTCAATGTACATCATTCACTCGTACGGTGTTGTCAGTCGCTGTGGGCATTAACACACACCAATGACATGCTATTATATCTAGTTGCAAGTTTCAGGACAGATAATATCAATGAACACAGACTGACTGATTTGATTGCTTTGTTCGAGAAATCAAATGAAAGAAAAAAGATAGTAGAATATTTGTGTTTTGCATTTGGTGATGTGGAAAAAATGTATTGTTGCGATAATGTAATTAGTGTTTGGCAGCAACAATCCCTTTTTGACAAAGACAAATACTCTCCCGAGAAAAAGAGGAAGAGAGAATGTGATTGAATTTTTCAATCATTCAAAATTTTACATATATTACATACTTCCTGTGTTATTTCCCGTGGAAGAACCGATGTTTGCAACACTTTTACGAGTTTATATCAAAGTAAAAAAGATCAAATTTTTGACTTGACTTCAGATTTATTCAATATGTTGATTCTTTTTACTCATGATGTGAATGATATATATTATGACAACAAGATATAACACACAATTTTCATTATAGATATTATTATCCCATGCTATAAACGGCATCAAAAACAAAGTAAACCCACTAGAAGTCTCTATCCGTGTCAACATATAATTCGTATTGGATCCAAATTGATTCTTGTAAAATTCATAACTGAGAGTAACACCTTGTAATATTAGCATACAGATAACAAACAATCTCATTTTTTTTATGTATATCAGGAATAAAGAAACTGCAGATACCCAATTAAATGATACAACACACAAGGTAAGAAAAAAAGTTCTTGAATAATAATATACAGCATCACTTGCTGTTGAATTGTCGGTGTCAAAATCAAAACTAAGAATTGTATATATTGTAAGTAAACAAAAAAACACGTTAATGACAAAAACCAAGAATGCTACTGTGATGTGGAAATTACATTCTGCCGTGGAACAAGAGGAAAATATGTAACACATAGTAAATACACAAGGAGTTGCAACTGACGACAGTCGTATCACACCGGTATGAAAAAATTTTTTGTGTTTCTGTATATTTTCACAATGTGCTCCAATTTCTACATGCACACTTGTTGAAACATTTTTGGTATGTGGCACAACTACAAAAAATGTGCTTTTATCTGGTACAATTGGCATTTTGTCCACGTAGTGTTTTGTTTGCTCCCTGTTAGAAATTGTTTTAATTGGAACATTTGAATTCAATGGTGCAATTCCATATACAAACATATTGTTATCAATTGATACATTTGTTTTCTCTTTATACTTGGTAGCAACTGAATTTGCAGAATGTGTTACAAATAAACTTTTCACATTTGATGCATATATTTGTTTTGTCATTTCCCAACACGGTTCCATTTCATTTGAAGGATATAAAACATTTTTAATTTTCCATCTAAAACAAGACAAGTTTAGTTGCTCACAGGTTTTGGCGTATATATTTGATGTGTTGTTGTGAAAGCCATATAAAATTGTATGGTGTGGATATTCTTGAAGTTGGTAGTGTATTTGGTTGCCAATTGTCACAAGATTTTTAACAGAACATTCATGTTGTATTTGGGGGGTGGTATATAAATTATCCATATTTGCTATTCCTCGTAGATAACAAGTGTTGTTTTCATGTGTGTTTGTAAAAAAATCATGTCTAGAATTAATTGATAGAGAATATACCTGGAAAACAACACTACAAGAACACATTATTACAACAAAAAGTCCATGCCCTCTTAAAGATAGTAAAAATAAACTACATGTCGTAATATATATGGCCACGTTGATCAAACTCCCTGCAACTGCCAAAAGAAATATTTGTAAAATAAAAATTTTGAGATATACTGTGCTGAAATCTCTACTGATACTTTTTTTTTGTCTAATTGCTTTTGAATTATTATAAGAATCAATGTGCATTTATATTTGTGAGATTCGTTTTTAAAAACATATTGTATATATATATATTGGTGTATTTAAACACAGATTATCAAATATGTCACGCAAACATGTTCATTCGTATATTTTCATGTTGAATAATGATACAATACAAAATAGTGTGATATGTAAGGATGTGTAAAAACAAATTTATATATAAACAAAACAATTCTTCTACATACAAATGGCATTACCAAAACAAGTAAATGTAAGAGATAAGGTTAACAATTTCCAAAAATCAACAACAACTTTCAAGAAGGCAGGAATGTCAAAATTTTTGACAGCCAGCAAATTTAGTGTTTCTGTAATGTGAAACAATATTTCGTTTTTGTATTTAATAAACATTTTAAATGGTGTAATCAAATTTTAGAGTTTTTTCAATCATCAAAATTTATAAGATTTGTATTCAAATTTTTTTTGTGAGGAGGTCCTTCTATTGGTAATATTACAGTTGGAAAATCCTTGTTTGTGTTCATTTCTAGCAGATTTATATTAGTACATGGCATTAGAACTTCTATGTTGAGTGTAATATTGACATCTTCACTAGTGCTTAGTTCTCTTGCACTCTTTTTAATATTCATTTGAATTTCTTTTAATTTCAAGTACTCGGTGATTTTTCTCAAAATCGGGTCTTGTATTGACAAACTACGAACACTGATTATAAAAGAATTTGTGAATCGCAACAAAGCATCAATTCTGAACATATTGTCAAGTCTTCTAGGAAATCTTTTCAAAAACGTAAAATTTTCAATAAATACCAAGCAGTCTGGTGTTTTTTTTATTGTTGATTTATTAAAATCTACAATGCACGTAATAATATCAAAGTTAAAGAAATGTCTATTGTAAATTTTGTTTTTGATTCCATAAGTACATGAAGTTTCTGGTGTTATTTGACAGATGATGCAACATTTGGTGAAATCAGAGTTTGTATTATCATAGATACGCACATCCAGATATAACTCGTCATTTGGTGCATACGGAATAAATGCATTTGACATCACAAGTTTCAATATATATCTATTTTCTGAAATAGTTTGTACAATTTCACTGCATTGTACCATACCAATCCACAAACTACACAATTCTAATTTTTCTAACAAGTAGAATATAAATTTATTGTCTATATCCAGTATCTTGAATTTTACCAGCATATTGTCAACATTATCACTCGAATTTGATAAAAATAGTTTGATAACACAGTCTTCCTTTTTAGAAGACGGCTTTAAATTGTATAATTTCCATTTGTGTTTGGCATACATAGCATCATACTTGCTGCGGATAAGTTCAAATTCAATTGCAATACTTTCTTTTAATACTCTGTTGCTTATAATTTCTTCAGATTCTTTTTCTATGTTTGTGTCCATTTGTTCGAATGCTTCGAAAATTCTTCCATTTTCATACAAAACTCTGTAGTCAATATTCATAACTGGATATCAAATCTAATATTTTATAATAGCTTTATATACAATTTATCGTTTGCAATGGTGATTTTCTGCACTGTAACTTGTCAAAAATTCAATTTATTTTTAATCACAAAAATGAATAAATATAACAAAACAAATTTATATTTCTGACATTGGCAGAAATGATGCAATGGTGATCGTGAGGTCTGGTTTAATTGGTCTTTCTGTGCTCATTTTCTCAGAGTCCTCAAGACACCACCTATTCTTCTCATCATAAACCAAATCCCAGAATATTTCAATCTCTTCAAGTAGACATGGTGTGTTGGAACATATCGTATAATCCATTGTTTCATCATCGCGGGTCTCACCAAGTTTGCCATAATTATCATTTACACTTATGTTGTGTAAGATAATACGTTCGTCACGCAACTTCAATAACCTTTTCTTGACAAGATGAACCCCTGGCACTTTGTCCAACTGCACATAGAAACACGTCCTTCCACCAGATGATATCACCATGACACCACAATTCAAATGTTTGTCACTATGAAAAAAAAAAACGGAAATTCTATTTGAATATGTTAGCAGAATTTTATATATAACGAAATGTACACATATACAATTACAAAAGGTATGTCATCAGTGTACCATAAATGTGTACACAGAATACATGTACAATTTGATGTTCCTTGTGAAGAGATCCAAACATATGATAATAAATATAACATGCACAATTTGGTAAAATATATTGGGAAGTATAAAATTACACTTTTCAAACCAAGAAACAGTGAATATGAAGTACAACAAAGTGTAACAGTTTCACCTGGTGAAAAATTTTTCAAAATAGGAAACTCACTATTAAAACCTAATTGTATCACGTGCGAAGCACTTTTCAGATCAGACACATTCCAAATATCTGCCATACACCCATCAAAATTTAGGCCAATAATTGATGTAATTGTTGATGGCTATAGAACAGATGAAATGTTTGGTGATGATGACGAAGATGATGATGAGGTTGATGATGATTTTTTGAATTAAAATAATTATGTGACAGGGTTCAGTTGTGTGAAAACAGAAAGTGGTGAATAAAATTAATAAATGATATTTGAAATTCACAAGTTTCTGATTGTAAACATAGATGTTTGTGCAATTTGAAATGTATATGATATATAAAGAACTTGCTAGAAAGAATTTATCATTATACACCCAATATATGCCTTTATTTTCTTCAATTTCTAAAGTGTTGGAATGTATTCAATTCGGTTTTTTGAAGTCAAAATTAAATTTTAACGGTATGGGTGGAGGGTTATGGGGAAATGTGAATGACGAAAAAATGCGCGTTCTGCGGAGTATGGGACTATTACATGAAGCATTGTTTCATATACAGATGGAAATAGCAGAAGCAAACATATCATTAGATTCCATGAATGTAGTAGCCAGAAAATTAATATTGAACAATGCCAATGAAAATGACATAAAACTACAATATAAAAGAATCAGGGCACTCGAACTCCAAAAACAAGTACTTTGTAGATCAGAGAAAATGGTAAATTTCACAATGACAGGACTAGAAGAGAAATTCTTGGTTGAAAATATGCATCGTATTCTTTCAAACACAGTAACACAACACAATTTGGCCCAGGACACTGGTTTGTTTGATGCTTGTAATGAAAATCTGATTACTGATTTAGACCAAGTGGCTAATTCCGTTGCACAAACCCGAAATACCATTCATCATATTGATGAAACTTTGAATGAAGTAGAAAATGATGCATCTGTGGACACAATTGACTTGGACAGTGATACCAATTATAATGTTTGGAAATCTAAAATGATGATTGGTACTGAGAATAATATTTCCAATAATGAAAATAATGAACCCACTGCTGAATTCATGTCGTCTACCTACAAGAAGAAAAAAGAAGCTTCTAAGGCTTTGTAGATTAAAACAAACTTATAATATCAAAATTCATATTGCATTATATATGTTCGAGTTTTTGAAGGTGGGATAGTTGAGTTGTATAGTCCCATTAGCAATAATTCATATTTGGACTTCATGCAAGAAATTGTGTATAATGCTTTATATCTTCCTGTTTTATTTACAGTATCTAACAAATAATACTGCCAAGCAACAATTATCGCAATATGCATGTATATCATGATAAGAAATGGATGTGATGCTTCTGTAGTATCTCTTATCATCCTAAAAATATCATCCAGACATTTTGGTGGAGTGTTTGCATGGAAAATACAAAACCCGAAAGTTCTATTCATGTGTTCATGACTATGTGTTTTCTGGTCTTGATGAATATTACATAAGGCACGCCATACAACATCTTCTATTTGCATGAGTGTCTGATTTTTTTGCCACACGTGGCAACTCTCCTGAGTTGATGTATCAGTGGTGTGCATTGCGTGTCCAACTTCAGTAGTATCAACAGAATTTAGTGACTCGGATGATGTGCTAGATGCTACAGAAAGTGTACATATATCACTTTTTCTACATTTCGTGATGCCCAAGATAAGATCAATATAATTGTCGTTTTCAAGTAACATATTTATTGTTTGTAATTGGCAAAGACTTATATACAATTTGTGGTGTATATTGCAATATACGCACAAAAAAAATAAATAATGTTATATTCATATAAAAGGACACACCAACAGTGCACCTCAAAAATGTACACTCTTTTCGTTGTATTTATGTTTTTGCAATTGTCGACTAGCATACCGAACAATTTGAATCAAAAAAAAATATGTTCTTGTTATTGTGACGATGTATCACGTACATGGACAAAAACAAAACTAAATACAAATATAATTCCACGAAATATTGTATTGAACCAAGAATGTGTCATTGCAAAAGAGTCTGGGAATTTAGTAGAAAAAAAAATCACAAACAAACACAATATTGAATTTACGCTCAAAAAAAAAAACAGGTTTATTTTCCCATTCAAAAATATTTTACTACAAACGAACTATTCTAAATTAGAACCACCTGTCTCATTGTGGGGATAAAAAAAAATATATTCAAGAAACATATGTCATATCAATGAAACGAATTTGGATAAAACTGTGTAAATTCGTATTAATACTTACAAACTTCATTAACTCAAACGAATTTTTCTATACATCTATTGGTTTTGTATGTTGGTTGTAGATACTTTAATATACCACAATTGTTATAAGGGTCACAGTCATTACACTTTACGCACTCTTGTACTTCTCCTAGCATGGAGGGAAATAAGATATATCCATAATTACAACAAAAAGAACAATATTGCTTGATTTCGTCATATTCACTCGTATCAGCAACAAAATTCTGCAAAATTGTATTTTCTATGTTAAAAGAACCTGAAGTTGAACTAACGCAAGGTTTCATATTCAATATTCTTATGACATCAAATGACACATTTAAAAAAGATGTACATTCATGTGTTGAAAAATCCAAAGAGTTTTTTCTTTTTAACTTATAAATACCATTGTTATACAATTTGTATTCTGGAGAGTTCATGATCATGTAATTTGAAATGCATTTCGGAATAACACCATTCACAAATTTATAACCCGATTTACAACCTGGTTGACAATTTGGACGTAATTCAAAAAAATCAACAAGAAAAATATATTTATACCATTCACATTCTCGACACCCACAAACGCATGGTGATATACTTTTGTCACTACAATCATCCAAGAACTGTGATTTTTTGACACATATTGTTGTTGATGGTACATTACAAGGTTCACATGCACCTGTAGACTGATTGGCGTAGTAATATAATTCACATTTACCACAGTGTGATATATTTTGTCTTATTGTATGCTCAGAACAGGGTTTACATTCTATTGAATCACTAGCATAAAAACTTATATTACAAGATGAACAATTCATTTGTTTTCCTGAATTGATTGTTCCCTGTGCGCAATTCTGACAAATATGTGTGTGTGTGTTAAAGTACTTGCCCTTTTCACACATATCGCATTCCAACATATCATGCAATCTATACTTGCCTTCAGAACAAGATAAACATTTTGATTGTGCTATGTCAAGCGTAAAAAAATTAGAATCACATGCAACACATAAATAATTTGTGAAAGTTTCTCCTTTGTCTACTGATATAAAGTTCAATTTACAAACATCACATCTTTGAGTGATGATGTTCCATCCATATCCTTCAACACCACAAAAAGAAAACATATTTTGAACATTTGCTTCACATATAGCGTTGTCAATACCATTACGACATTCCACGTCAGCACAGTCATTAGCAAATTCCTTTAATATTTTACCTTCTGGAATTCCCTCACAACGTAAACATAAACTGGAATTACTGATAAAGTTTTCAGGACATTTTTCACAAGCAGTTCCTGGTAGTATATTAAAGTGTGTTTTATCACATGGTGTACATGTATATTTGTCATCTGTATCAATTTTATGAGAGCCAACATCACATTTCTTACACGTAATGTCAATTATTCTATCATTTTTATCTTTCTTCAAATGAGAAAATTCATGTGGATCGCACTCTAGATCTGGTATACATGTCCATTTTTCATTAATGTATACCATGGTGTGAAGATGAGCACATGTAATCAGACAACGTTGAGTTCTTGTATCCATTGAACAAATCAAATTACTATCAAAACATTCTACAGGACAATAGTTAGAAAAAATATACTCAATTTCAGCAAGTTCGCATGTCATTATGTCATTTGTGTCTACAATATATTGTGGAGAAAATTGGAAACAATATGTGATTGTGGAATCAAATAACAGATCGTTGGGCAAAATCATAATTGCGTTCATTGTCTTTTCTAATGTCATATCAGTTGTGAGCAGTGTTCTTTGAGTAAACGTACATCCTTTTACATTCACACAAGCACACATATCTCTAACATCATGCCGCATTATGTTAAAATATGCCACAGAACACTTGGTGTTACAATTGATATTTTGTAAATCATAATTATTCAGATTTTTCAATAGTCCCTTGTCGTCCACTGATAACAAATCAGTTCTTCCGGGGGGGCAGTAACAGCTATATGTCATTGTTTTTATATCAATATATAATGATCGATCTTCTAATGATTTCAACATCAAACAATCTGGTATATTATCTTGAGAAATATCATCATACTGATTCTGGAGATCCACAGAATAAAGGTAATCCCGACATTGCAATTTCGAAATACTTTGTACACTACTCAAAATATTGAGATCAAAATGAGGACATTCTACACAAGCACTGCTTACAACCAAACAAAAAAACAGAAATATATGATAATAAAATAACAAATGAAAATCCATTGTTTTCCATTTTTTTGTTTCTTATATATATACCCAGAAGAATTCAGTATATGTTTTGTGCTCACTGTTTTATATTCATATAAATCGATTTTGTACATTTGTGCATATCAAATTATATTAGATTTTCAATATAGTCATTCTTCAAAGTTTCTTCAAAAGTCAATTATATATAAATCAGATTTATGACCTTGTGATCACTTTTTTTCTTTGACTAGCTGTGAGTGTTACTCGTTTTACAAACGTTTTTCTATCCTAATGACTTCATGCATCTATCCAATTTATCAATTAACCTCTGAACAGAGTCAAAATTCAAATCATTCCTCCATAAGTATTCTTTCTGTTTTAATAATCTATTTTTTCAAATAACAACTTTCCAAACTGATTGGACTTGGCTGAACGATTTGGGTCTGGCACGTATTCTTTGGGTGCTGATGGATCATGTTGATCGCAACTGTAGTGACGCATACCACCATTCTGTTTATCTTCTGTCAATGTTTCTCGCATGTTCAGTTGTTGTTTGCAAACACTACAATTTATGTTTCCAGACTTTGGACACGTATAGCAATGACTTCCATTCATATCTAGTATTTGGTTTAAAGGAGCTCCCATTTCATGCAAACTTGACATACAATATACACACATTGGCATCTATATATATATTTTTTATATACTTATTGAACTCCAAAATTTTCAAAAATACAACAAATTACTTAAACTTGTTTTTGTGTCCTCACATTCATAAACAGAATAATATTTAGTCATCTGGCCTACTGCGTGATATATTTGTTTCTTTTCACACGACTAAATAATGTTACGTTGTCATCAAATATAAATTTGGAAATTATGGATATCCAGCATTCGCATCTTGGAATATTTGAATAAAATTCTGGTGCAATTGCAGTCACTAATGGTAATTTGGACCATGGAATATTTGGAAAGTCGTGGTGTTCATTATGATAACCAACGTTGTATGTTAGTTTGTTCAGTATACCATAATAAGAATATGTTTCTGTATTATTGACATCCATTACAAAGTGTTCAGCAATAAAATGTCCGGCTGTAGGATGAATACTAGCAGCAAAGAATGTTGAAAGTAGGAAGTAATACATAATACCAAATCCAAAAAAATATACCATGACAAAGTTGAAAATACATTGAACCAGCCAATTTAATGCAAGCCATTTGTCAAACACACAGAATTGTGGCTGTTGTATAACAGGTCGTAATGCATATGCAAATATTTGAAAAAATAAAAATAAAAATTTTCTCAATACCCTATCCACATAACATATGGATCTAGTAGAGAAAATGACAGTTTCAAGTACTGATGGAATATCTGTATCTATTCCATCGTGTCCTTGAAATTTGTGATGTTTATTATGATATGGTTTGAACGCCATTGCATATGCAATTCCAATTGGCATATTGGCAAATATTGCACATATTCTATTATGTGAAATATTTTGAAATCCAAGATTATGTGATAATTCATGTATTGCTAAGAATAAGGAATGATTTACTGTTGCACCTATCACATACACAATCAATAAGTACTTCGGCCATGAAAAATCTAATGTGAAGTATGCTAAAAATAATTGAAGTGCTACACTACCGAATATCAAAAATTTGGTTTTTTTTTCTGGTATCATCAATTTTTTGATCTGTGGATACTTCTGTAGTATTTGCACTCTCCTTTGTGAATGTGGTTCTTCTTCAATACTGAAAATAAATTGATTTGTTTTTCTATTCACATTTTTCAAATTGCCATCATTTATTTTTTGTAGGACCATTTATAGCAACATGAATTTGACATATATATAAAACAAATACGAAGACAACAAATTTGTGTTGCAAAATTTTTTATTTTAATTCTTCATCACACTGAATAACCACATAGCGCGCCCCATCTCGCTATTACTTTCTGGACTGAGGCTTGTGTTTGGAAATTTATTCTCGTCATCACTAATAATTTTCTCGAGAAAATCACTAAATTCTGACATTAATCTCAATTCGTCTACTTCTACTAATCCACTTTCAATATAACTGGTTGGATCATCTGAAATACCATCAAATACCATACGCCCATTTGTTTTCAGTTCATCCAATCTATCCATAACTTCCATGCTTGCAGAGCTTGTGTTCACTTCCTTCACATATCTTTGTATCTTATTTGTTCCATATAACTTTACCACTTCCACATATTTCTTTTTCCCAATTAACCTACTCTCTATTCCAATGAGATTCTGCACACTCTCACTTTTTGGACACAATTGTAACTGTTTCAAACATTGATTGTTTTTCTTCATTTGTTTATTTTTCAATTTCTTTGTGTCTGAGACTTTTTGAGCAACCAAACAATTTACATTCTTATGCAAAGTATTCCTTTTTTTAATTTTTTTCATACACATCAATATAGAACTAATTGGCTCCTCGCTTTGTATGTTTTTTGGGATATTTCCTGTAGAAACACTCTTCTTGTTAACTTTTTTTAATTCTTTTATAACTTTTTTTATGTACAGCATTTCTTCACAATCATGAACATCCATTGATTGTTCCACATATCACATGCAGATATGTTTATATGTATGTTGTAGATTTCTATTTTAGGAATTATTCTTATATAAATTCTTAACAAATTTTTTTTAATTCACAACAAAATGAATTTGTCATTGCAAGCAAATAAAACGAAAATACAAGAACAATTGTGCAAGTCTTCTGCAGATTTAATTGACATATTTCTGGAATATGATAACACGTTATCAATGTGTGAGGAAGAAAATAAACAAATGAAAATTCATGTTGGAGTGATGGAAAGGAAAGTTCTAGATATGCAGCAAATACAAGTAAAAATGGAAAGTGAGAGAAAGCAAATGATCAAACAGCATGATACTTTGAAAAGAAAATTTTTACAAGAATCCAATACTAAACAAGATTTGGAAAATACCTACCAGAAAAAAAAACAAGAAATGCATGATTTTTTTGGAAATGTTGCTGGTGAGATGGAAGAACTGTGTAAAAAAAGAGATTGCATTGTATGGGAAATGATGAAAAGAAGAAAAATGAATAATAAAGATTAAAAATTTTTATTGTTGAGAAACTGAGTGTAAAGAATTTGCCTTGTGATATTCTGTATATTTAGAAATATAGTGCTGAGGAACACTAGGCGAACTAATAGTAAGTTGATGTAATATATTATCATATGTGGGATGTGGTATTGATATGAGATCCTCGCCAAATTTTTGCACAATCTCCTCAAATGTCATGAACACTTCTGAAATATGAAAAGATTCCAAATCGCAACTATTTTTCGTTTGTGGAATAAACAAATTTGTTGTTTGTATGTTGATAGTTTTGTCTTCTAGATCAGAAATACGATAGAATTTTGTACATGTCAAAAGTGTCTTCATTGGACTGAAAAGTATTTTGTTAGACAATTGAAAAATATCGGATCCAGAAAAATCTAAAGACTTTTTGGCTAAAATCCTTGTTTCTGAATCTGTGCAAATTGATTCTGAGAAACATGATCTGAACATATTATATCTAGATTCTTCGCATGGCATTTTAATGTAAATTTTGTATGCAAAACGTCTCATAACTGCTACATCTATATCAAATGGCATATTGGTAGCTGCTATGATATACACCATTGTTTGGCAATTGTTTATCTTGTCTAACTCTATGAGCAATTGATTGGTGAGTCGTTGATCAGCAATGGAAGTATTCCCGTCTCTAGCAGATGCAATTGAATCAATTTCGTCAAAAAATATAATTGATGGACTTCGTTCTGTAGCTGTTTGGAATAGTGATTTGATATTTTTCTCACTGGCGCCCACCCATTTTGATGTAATTTGAGCACATGAAGCATTAAAAAAAGTGGCTTTGACCTCATTTGCAGTTGCTCTGGCAATCATAGATTTCCCTGTACCAGGCGGTCCATACAATAAAATACCACTACAACGCTTGGATTTAAGTTTTTCAAAAATTATCGGATATTTTTGTGGAATAATAATGGTTTCTTTGATGGCTTCTATTGCATCTTCACATCCCTTTATGTCCTGAAATGTCACTGAAGAATCATCTGAAATACTCCAATCTTCCTTTTGTATCTCCTCAGTGTCGTTTGAGTTATTGTGCATAACAGAATTCGACATTGCGTTGTCCGTTGAACATTTCGAATTATCATTAAAGTTCATTTTCTTTTCATTAGAAGATTTGCGTTGAATACTTTCTGATGTGCTCAACAGATTTTCAAGTATTACTGCATGTCGTGTTTGTGATTGTTCTGTGTTCTGTAATATGATTTGAGCAAAAGTGGCCAGCTTTTTCACTTGACACTTTGGATCGTCTATATTTGTTCTGAGTCTGATTGTATCTAGGTATATTTGTGCATCATAAGCATTATTTTTTTCTGTTGTATTTTCATCTGACATTAAAAGGTATATGACAAGAATATAAATATAATATATATGTTGGATATTTTTGGTTATACAAATACAGACATAATAATAATATCAATTCTCGGGGAATGCTTTTTATGGTCAGATTCGACAATTTGCACATTGACAAAAATTTGGATAATGTTGTTGTGATGTCTGTGAAGTTGTTTGATAATGTGGGCACATATTCCTTGATGATGCTGATGCATAAGGGTAATCCTTAGGGTAATTAGGTTTTGTGTCAGGCCGTGGTGCATTATTTGGTATATATGAATTTGGATGTCTGCAACTTGAGCAAGACGCAATGTGTGGTTGGGATAATCGTGGACAATAAGGATTTTTACAACTTTGTTGTCCACAATTTGGTGGCCTCATATCAGGTACAAATTGTGTTGTTCTAGCTTCGCCACTTGATTGAATAGTATCAAAAATTTTTGGTGCTTGTTTTCTTTGTACTGCAATACTAGACATTTCTATATATTTATTTATTACTTATATACTAATTTACTGTTAGTAATAAATAAAACGTTATAAAAAAGCAAAGCATGTAAATTTTTAAAATATTGATAATAGCGGACACAAATATTCGACATTTTTATAAATTGCTGAAATAGGACAAATAGAACCTTGGATGGATATGAATTCAATTTCCTTGTGTCGTACTTGGATTCAATTCCCCTGATTTCGCATTCGTCGGTAGTTTGTTTGATAAACTCCATTGGTGCAATTCCCAAAACGTCGTGTATGATTGAAAGAAATTTCATACAATTTCTAAGGAGTTTCTGGCTAATCCTTTTACCTTTTGTTGTTTTTAACTTACATTATTCCCAATTTCATACAACAACTCTCATATTCAGAAAACGTGTAGAAATTCTGAATTATTTACTTACATGTACTGTAGATAGATATTTCGACATTGGGACATGCAAACATCAGCGCCGCAACAAAAAGACAAACTGATATTGTTTTTCCAAATCGTCGTGGAGTAGATATCCTGTTGTGTCAAAGCAGTAATAAAGTCAACATAACATGGCATAAAAATGATCAAAAAGTACATGGCAAAAACTCACAAGATTTCTTGGTGAATATTTTGCCAATTGTTACTTTCCAATAAACGGGGATATGATCTTTCAAAAAATCCAGGAGGGTCTGTTTTGAAAAGTACACGCACTACTGAATTTAAAAACGACTCCTGAAATTTTTTCAATATCATAGTTAGTAATATTCTAAAAACAAGTTACACAACAAATTGAATATACGAGCAATGCACACAAATCATTATTGCTCACATGAAAAATTTTCTGATGATAAGATCTCTCCCAGCCACCTCTGTCCAGCGCTAGTAATGCTTTCCGTAGTTCTCGAATCCTAGAAAATCCATTTACACTATTGCTTTCTACTGTTGATATTCCTGAATAGAATCTAGCTATACTCCCAAATTTTTTTTTGAGAAATTCGCGGGCAGATTTACTCATTTTAGAGTGTATATTATCCTCACTTGTCATTTTCATATTTCCAGAAATATTGGAAGTATGTTCAACAAATAGAAAATCATCATCCCTGATAGTACAAAACATCACTTTGCAAATACCTACCAATTTTTGATTTTAAATGCTACAATTTGTGACTAGTGCATATATTTACTTTAAAGTCATCGTGTACGTATATATAATCGTTATATCAGCATTGTAGTATATGACATCAACAATTATGCATCAATTGTCATTCACGATCAATTATATATTCGAAAACGCGACATTTTAAGTGTTTTAAGTATTTTATAACAAGTTATATACATTGAAAAAAACAAAATATATATAGATTAGTGTATTTGCGAGTCCAAAACTATATAAACACTTTTATTTCAATTACTCCATATGCCTAGAATGGTCAAAACATCACAGCAGATTGGAAAACTACCTGCTGATAATGTGGTTGAAATCGTAGGAGCACAAAAGAGGAAATATAGATTCAAATATGGAACTATTGCACTCCGTGAGATAAAGAAATCACAAAAATCAACTGGATTGTTATTGAAGAGAGGTCCATTCAAGAGGCTAGTACACGAAATTACTCAGGACACGCGTGTGAATGGAAATTTTATGTATCAAAAGAACGCTATTGATGCACTGCAAGTGGCTGCTGAGGCATATATGATAGAGGTTTTCAAAGGTGCAAATACCCTATCAACATACAGCAAGCGTGATACTGTGTGCGTAAAAGATATGCAAGCATATATGCAAGTCAAATATACCTAATTCTTACAGTAACTATATATACTACAGCATATATTTCATATATTAGAATGCGACATGAATTTCAAATTGCACTTATTTATCTTTTGTATCTAATTTTTGGAATAACAATTTATGTTATACAATTATTTTTTTTTATCCTATGTGATGCAATCTTTAAAATATATTTCCAGATGTTTCTAGATTTCTTTTTTTATTTTCAATAAAAAAATCAAATTGATTGTTGACTGGTATGCAGTTTGTGTCTTCAATGTGTCTCTACTGAGTTCTTTTGCTCTACTAAAAGTCTGGTTCATGAAAACATGTGAGAAGTAAGTGAGTTTAATCAAAAAATTGTTTATGATATGGTACTGTAACAGAGAATTGTCATCAAAAAACACATCACGTGTTTACATTTGTGTATAAATCATAAGAATAATCGTCATGAAGTACCACACAGTGATCACTGATATGCGGCAGTTTCATTTGTCTCATCTTGTCGCAACTAGAAATTTGCCCCGCCCATTGAACTCTCATGAAACACTGTCCGATTTTGATTGTGTGCAAAGCTTCAGTCATTGATTGCAGTATTTTATATCGATTATATAAAGATGTTAGAATGCTACTCGGATCGTATAAATCATACACAAGCAAAACCATACTTGCGTTGTTGTCACCATCCAAGTCACAAGTAAGATGTGCAAAGAAAATAAAATTTTTGATATTGGTTTCATTTTTAAAGATGGTTCTGAAATATTCTATTTGAACTGACTGTGTTTCGCTACTGTTGTTTTCGGAATGCATTGGAATCCCAACAATCATTTCACTTTCATTGTTAAAGTAGACAAATATGTTAAGACAATTGAGTGGCTTCCACGTACAAAGACATTTCATTTGGTCTACATCAGTGATTTCCGCCTTTATTTTTTCAAGTGTTTTTGATGAATATTCTTGAGCCGAAATTGCATTGTGTAATATTTTTCCTGACTCTAATAAAATGTTATTACAAAGATTGTTGATATTCAATGCATATGATGTCACTTGCATTGAATGAATAGCATAAATTGTCAAATCTAACGAATCTACTTGCAGCATTTAAAATTGGTATTAAGTTTTGTTTTGTTACAGGTAAAACGACTTTGTTATGTATGTATTTTTTTGTCTGATCAAAAGTATCTGCATATAATTGATGCGAAAATAAATAAATTGTATATACATGTGTTAAATATTATTATGATAAATGTCCGCAACAGCATCACATTCTGAAGAAGCAGATGTAACACAAAGAAAAACATTCGAAAAAAAAACCAATCAACTAGAAAAAGGAATTACTGTGCCTCTGGGTAATATTCTGCGTTTATTACTTTTACATGACAAATTCGACAAGATTTTCTGTACTTGGAATTTACAACAAAAAGAAGATCGGGATGTACTTGTTGTAACAATAAAACCTTCTGGAATCATTCAAAGTACATTGATTTATACAATATGTATGATGTATCCATTTAGAATTAATGGACCAATGATAGTGAACAATTGTTTGCATGTAGAAATGATGCATGAGTGTGTGCACAAAATTATTCCTATGTTGGATCACGCAACAAACAGCAGTAAAAACATAGAATATGAAATCAACAAAAAGAAAAGACGACATGATTGGATTTCAGGTAACGAATTGTCTGGCCTAGAAATGACAGTTGTGCCAAAAATTAATATCACTGATATTCGAAGTAAGTTGATACAGTCTTTTTTCAAAACAAATAATACAAGAACAACAGTTGAGAATACTAGTAGTGGTTTAGATGGTCAAGGTAACTGGATCACATTTGATCTAGTTGTTTGTGAAAGACTCAACTTAGACTTTATGGGAGAATTTCAACTTTCAATTGACGATTTCCGTGTAAAATCAATCTACATATCAGTGGCAAACATGTGTAAAATCACTGTTCGTTTCTATAAAGATACAGACAGGCGAATAACATCTGAATGGGAATATATTCCTGTGTATGACAAAACAGACTTATCCAATTCATTCACTGCTATGCGAGTTGCACGAAATTCTCACAAATAAGTGTTGGCAAGGTTTTTATTGAAAATGTATCATTGATGAAAATACTAGAAACATAATGAATAAAAAATACTCAGCAATATGAAGATATGAAATAAACATTATGACAATAAAAGGTAAATTGTTCCCCATTTCATAATTTTTACAAGCTACTGGTATGTCATTTGAAAATGCAATGCTGATACCAATTATATTCCATACAATAGAAAATATATGACATATATAGAAACACACACTACCAAAAATGTGAACCATTGATGACGAGGTATGATTTTTTGTGGTGCATATTTCCACACATTTCACGTATAACCATGGGATTCCATAAGTAAGCGGTAAAATCAAGCTAGTAATAACATAAACTCGCAACCATCTAACAATATGTCCAGATTCTCCCAGCATATCTGATGTATCAGTTACATTACTATATGTGTTGCAAAATTCTTCAGTGTGCTCGGAAAATGATGCGAAAATACATAGTACGCACACTAGTATATGTATTTTTAATATTAAAATAATGTGTGCATTTGATTCATAATTACTTTTCAAAGAATTGATTTCTGTGTGCATGTGTGGATAATACAAAAAACATGATTATATATAAAAATCAAATAAACAAAATTTTATATTCTAAATTTATATTATTTGTCCAAAAGTGACACATTTTGACTGTATATCTTCTACTTAAGCAAGTTTTTGAAGATTAAATAGATAAGAAAAAATCCACCAAAAACATGACTAAATCTGATTGATATTACTGTAAAATATATTTTTTTCTATAATTCATTGATAATATATTTATGAATACTGTTTCAGATTCCCTATATATTTATCTGCATTCATAGTGTATGAAAGTGGTATGTATTGGTTATACAAAGTAAATCTCATGCATAACATTAAACAACATGCTCAAATTTTCACATTTTTGAAATTGTTCAATTTGTTCAAATGCATGCATGAAGATCAGAAATTTTTACTTGGGATCTCATATGCAATCGTCTATCAAAAAAAAGGAAACATACTTGGCGTAGCATTGATAGCAGAAAATGAAACTCATGAAACATTAAAGCTTATTCTGGTATTACCAATATTTCAGAAAAAAGGTATTGCTGGTGAAATTCTCGATTTTTGGATCGCAGAAAGTGAATTAAAAAAAACAAAGATCCCTCGAATTTCATTTCATGTCTTGCATGTGGGCGAAAAAAATGATATATTTCAAAACAATGCTCGAATATTCGTGAGAAGAGGGTTCACAACAAAGAGTAAATCGTTAGATAATCTAGAAACATATTTGCAATTATCATCTTCATATGTATGAACAGAATACACTTAACTTAGGGATACAATGTTTTGTTTGTATTTTTGTTCCATTGATCATGTACATATTATTTTTAAATCTTGCCCAGCATAGAAACTAATATTATCACCAGCACGAACACACAACAAATTATTGTCATACATGAGGCTTGGTTTGTAAATCCGTTAGGATTGGTTTTTAATTCATCAACATTTTTCGGCAGCAAATCTTCGTTCTCTTCCATTGATGAGTCAGTTGATTGTTGGTGTTGTTGCCTTGCTTGTTCATGTTCTCCTCGAATATTATGTTCATTATGATGATTATGATGATTATGATGATTTTCAGGTGTAGAATTTTGGTTTTCTGTTCTTCCGGACACAGAATTCATTAAGTGTTGCATGGATTGAACTGTAAAATTTGGGAGATGAAAGTGGAAATTATGTGTTGAATTACGATTTTCAGTTCGTAAAGGAAGCGATGAACCTGGAGTAGTGTGCGTAAACAATGGTGTGGATTGTCCCTGGGGTACAGTGTTGTACATTGTGTGCGGTATCAACACATTTTGAGGTGGATGGGGATGATGTAAAGTATTGTGATGGTGTGTCAGTGGTACATGGTGATGGAAAGAGGATGGAACTGAAGGGACGTAAAGTGAACGGGGATGCTGTACAGTATTGTGATGGCGAGTCGATGGCACAATGTGATGGGAAGAGGATGGAGATGGAACTGAATGAACAATAGGTGGTGATTGTGTTTGGTGTGTGAAGTGTGTTCGTGAATTCATAAATCAATAATAATATTCTTATCTTTCTATTTTACTTATATACAATTTTGAGTTTCTTAATGTCAAATTTAATCTGTCACTACAAGAAAACTATAGTTATACACAGTCATTTTGTACTTCATGCAAATAGATGAAATGTGCATGAGTAAAAACATTGCTTGTGGAACTGGGAGCACATATTTGATTAATAATGAGGGTATATTGTTTGTGACTGGATTAAATCATAAACAACAACTTGGGTTTTCAAATGATCCAGACTTCAGCAAAAAGAAGAGTGCTAATTTTTCCAAAGAATTATTTTGTCAATTGCAATGCTCGAAATTAGATGTTCCATATTTTAAATCAATTGTTTCTTCTTATGGTTCTGTGCTTGCAATAACAGAAGATTCTAGATTGTTTGTATGGGGAAATAATCAAGCATGGCATCTTGGAGTTGGGGAAACAACGGAATATGATTATGACTGCAGATACGTTTTCAAATATTTTAATCTAACTCATTCGTTAATTTCAATTCCAAAAATAAAAGAAGTCGCTTGTGGACGGGATCATTCAATTGCGTTGACTGTTAACGGACAAATTCTGACCTGTGGAAACAACAATTTTGGACAGTTAGGAGTTGATTTTATAAATTTGAAGTGTAATACATCTATATTTGTAAGTGTGGATATGTCATTTGTCGGTATAGAAGAAGAAGTCACTCAAGTGCATGCAGGATCTACTGTCAGTGCAATTTTAACTACCAAAAATAAACTTTTCACGTGGGGTGATGGCAATTTTTTACAGCTTGGATATATACCAAGTCCAATCATTGTGTATGGGAAAATACAAAGAAAACCTCGAATAGTGCAAATGGCATCTGGTGATTCTTTTGAAGTAAAAATTATTTCAGTCGGCCGTGAGCATTGCTGTTGTGTAACTCTTGACAACAATGTATGGTCGTGGGGTATCAACACAAGTGGAAAACTTGGAAATGCATCGTCAGACAACTCGGTTCTACCAATAAAAATTTGCTCACCTGAAATTCTAAAATCAAATCCCATACAGATCAGTTGTGGTGCCAAGCATACTTTACTATTGACACAAAATAAATCATTATGGAGTACTGGAGCATATAAATATGGTTCAGGTATATATGAAACGGAACATGCCACATACCATTGGGTGTTCAAACAAATACACATTTTCGACCAACATCGCAAAAAAATTGATATAATGGCGTGCGCAACTGGTAAGTCCCATTCTGTATTGCTCACTTCTGAAAATAAAATAATGACATGTGGTATGATGTATGTACCAGTATTACTCGATACTGCCTTGTCTGTATTGGATAACTTTGGATTTGGAGGTCTTGGTATACGCAAAGAAATAGCGCAAAATAGCAGGGGTGCTGGCTGTTCTCAGCTACAACAGCATGTCTGGAAATTTACAAAAGTTAGTTCTATGCCCACAGACATAATTTTTTCAGGAACATGTTTCTCAATGCTAACAATGTCAAAAATTAAGAATTTTTTGCTTGGAGTATATTTTGATAATGTAGAATCCGCGAAACAAAGAACAACTGATAGATTCTATATGAATGCTCTCTCAGCAGAAATGTTAGACATAATTTTTAAAAAAATTCTTGTGTCATAATCAATCTCGAATCCTTATGGACATATTTTTACTTTCAATGTCTGGAACCTTCCACCAAAAAACGAGTACTATGAGATGATTGCCAAGTTGAAGAAATAGGAGAGTGTATGTTGTGAAATTCCTGAGTAATGCCACTCATTTCCAAATATGCCTCAACTCTTGTTTCAAAAAACTGACATAATGTCAATGAAAATAATTCAGTACTTAGTGCTGCTAAAACCAAGAAGGCAAAAATTTTTGACCACACTTTTATTACGCAAAATAAAAAGTATTGAGAAACTGTATTCCATCACTTTTTCACAATCGTTTGCATGTTTTCCTTGTTCTCCTCGTCTTCTGAATTTGTTATGCGACCGAGCCCTCCATACAAAACTCCGTCTGGGTCGTCGTCATCGCTTTCTTCGCCATCATCACTGTTTTCCATTGTCCAGCCGTCATCGTCTTCTTCCACAACCATGTCATTGAGACCCGGAAGAATACGGGCAAGAAACTCCTTTGCTGTCTCATGAACTATATAGATATATATACATATGGTCACATATATATGTAGTGGTATATATATGTATATATATATATGTATGTATCTTGTTTACTATACTTCTAGCTTTCTTTGAGTATTGCCTGATGTTTCCTTTGTGTCAGGTAGCGAGATCTGCATACATGCAGACATGCTGGGGGTGCCTTTCAATTCAGATTTGTTTGACCTGGCTCTTGGCCTCAACTTCAAAAGACATCATAGCATCGTCAGGAATAGCAGCTACTTCCTTGCCCCTACCTTTGTCCAGAATCACCGGGCATGAACATTAAGGCCTTCATTGCCTGATCCCATTGGTTTTGAGGTTTCCAAAACACAGAATCTATGCCAAGTAAATCGAATTGTTTCACATCTAACCACAACAAATCAAGATACTCATCAGTACCAGCCGACGTGTTGGCCATTGATTCACAGGTACCCGGCTTGTACCAATGTCTCTCGTCTAGTTTTTGATGGATTGAAAATGATCAAATTTTCACCTTTCTTCAAAAAAATATAGGAATGCAGAATAATGATCGAAAATTTTTTATAGGACCTCAGAATTGCAATCAGATAATTTTTCAGACCGGCCCGAAAATTTAGCGAACAATCCGGCCATTTTCAGTGTGAAATGGTCGTTTTGGATGGAAAAATCAACACGAAATATCTATCATAGAGCAAAAGTAGAATACATGTTTGTAATGTCATTTTTTGTGAGGTACAATCTACGCTTTGAATCAACTCGATCAGAGCATTGTAAGTATATCGTTGGAAAGTAGCAACTTTGCCATCTTTTACCTGATAAATGACTGCTCCTGGGATATTTTTTCATGAAATATTGATTTTCAGGAAATGTGAAACAAACGAGTCCAGGTCAACTTTTTGAGATCCACAACACAAAACTTTGTTTGACTCGATTAGAGCACAACAAAGATCCCTATGCAAAAAGTGAGATTCATGTTGTCCGTGCACAGTGTTTTTAGTGTTGAAATGGTACGTTGGGAAGGAAAAATCCACACAAAATAACTATTTTAGAGCAAATGTAGAATACATGTTTATAATGTCATTTTTTGAGAGGTACAATATACGCTTTAAATCAACTCGATCAGAGCAATGAAAGGGTATCGTTGGAATATAGCAACTTTGCCACTTTTTTACTATTGAAATGACTTGACTTTGGATATTTTTCATGAGATATTGATTTTCAGAAGATGTGAAACAAACGTGTCCACGTCAACTTTTTGACATCCACAACACAAAGCTTTGTTTATCTCTATTAGAATATCAAATATACAACTTTTGACAAATAACTGTAACTTGAGAAAAATGCGAATGAAGATTGACTAAGTGAGAAAAACTGTAGAATATTTGTCATAAGTCAAAAAATATACAATTTCTTTCAACGTTGTTGCAAATGATATACGGAATTCCGAAATTATGAATTGATTGATGTGGCTTTTATTATTATACTATACTAATCAAAAAAGAAATAAATATATATAAGAATTGATGTAAACAATATGTGTTACCTTGTAAATCGTCGGGTCGCCATACAAGTCAAAAAATATATACCATCACATATATAAGCACATTCACATTAAATAAAAAAATAATCATGATAAATTTGTACTCATTAAAATATAAACAACAATTATTAATTGGACGCCTTAAGCATTTTCAATATCAAATGCAAGACTTGAAAACTAGTATTACTTGCACACAAAATGAAACATTAAAAACACATGGTGACGTAGATTCTTTTTGGAAGGAGTTTTATTTTTAAAAATATATATATTATAAATATGAATATTCAACAACCTAACAGATGCCAACAATACTTGACGTTTATGATTTAACTAAAAAATCTGAAGATACATTACTACAACTTCACAATGATTTGCAAGATTTGAAAAATAAACATATCATTACCAAACAATTGTTGGAACAGACACAACAAATGTTAAAACTAGTGCTTGATGAAAGAAAAATAAAAAGTTTGATCTCAACATCACCTGAATTGAATACAATAAACTACATTCAAGGTGATATTGGATTTATTGGATCAATAGTATAACACCAACAAATCAACAATAAATTTTTATTAAATAAACTTCAATACAATGAAATTATTTTTTTTCTCCTTTCAATATTTAGGCATGGTGTTTAACAGTGTACCAGAGGTTGGCGTTTTTGTCTGAGTTTTGAAATCATTGCTGTAGAAAGAATGAGCAGCAAAATTGTAATGAAGTCCATTTTCATCAATAGCCATGCCAGGTTGACAGAACATACTACTTATTTATGTATGCAAGAAAACGTGTGTATGCAAGAAGACTAGTGTATACTAGACAACTCGTGCACATTATTTTTGGAATTATGAAGTACATCCTACAAATAGATTTTACCAGCATTGAAATATATATAAGTACACATCATTTCGAATATTAACAATATAATTTAAAATATAATTCAAAACTTCAGATATGTCAAATTTAGATACATTATGCACAAATTCTCCAACGAGTACTTTTCCTGAATACCGATTAGATGTCAATGATAGTAATGGATTGATAAGTGAGTTCTTTGCTCATCGGAATCTTGTAAACGCTGCGAAATCAGAAAAAAATGAATATAACAAGCTCAAGTCCAAACATAGATCAAAAGACGAGGATTTTCACAATAACCAAATTGAAAATCATGAAAATAGAGCCAAAAAAAATCAATTGAAAGTAGATTCAATTTTGGATCGACAAATTGAAAATAATGGAGAAATGAGTAAACATGATAAAAATAATCTGCACAAGTATCAAAAAGAGATAAATCAAAGTAAGCAAATAATATCACATCATACAAGAATCTCAAATGAAAAAAAAGAACAAACACAAAACAGAATTCGTTGGCAGGATTTTAAATTAGTGCATAAGCATATTACTGAAAATCAGGACAAAACAGCTGATCATCATTCAGAGCAGACATTGCATCACTTAACACAAGCAGATGAAAACAAGAAAACAATTGAGTTTCTAAAACAAAAAAAATTTCTCACGACACATGATATCCACAAACTAAGTAAAAGCAAAGAAAAAATGCATCATCATTTATTTCAGGCACATTTACATAATGAAAGTACAGGTACAAAAGGCAAAAAAAAACTAATTTTGAGCCGAGTACATCATGTCCAGAAAATACAACGACTGAAGGAATTTCATAATACGGTCAGTAAATCAGCATTCAATGTCAATAATAGTACTACACGTGCACATACAGCAATATCCCGTAGTGCTCACAGAAGACGTGCTCACAGAAGACTACAAAAGAAAAAAATACAATACAATAAAAACACATTTGAAAAAGAGAAGCGGAACAACATGATCTGCAGTCAATATGGATGTTACTGGCAGAATGATTTCAATGTCATTGAAACAAGAGGCAAAGCAGCAACACATCCACACGCAACACATCCACATGTGCAAAGAGCAAGAGCAACACATCCACCAGCAAGAGCAACACATCCACCAGCAAGAGCAACACATCCACCAGCAAGAGCAACACATCCACCAGCAAGAGCAACACATCCACCAGCAAGAGCAAAACATCCACCAGCTACACCAGTAGCACATAAACCAGAAGCACATAAAGCAACTAAACCAGAAGCACATAAACCAACTAAACCAGAAGCACATAAATCAGCTAAACCAGAAGCACATAAACCAACTAAACCAGAAGCACATAAACCAACTAAACCAGAAGCACATAAACCAACTAAACCAGAAGCACATAAACCAACTAAACCAGAAGCACATAAACCAACTAAACCAGAAGCACATAAACCAACTAAACCAGAAGCACATAAACAAGAAGCACATAAATCAGCTAAATCAGAAGCACATGAAAAAGCACAAGAAAAACCACATGAATCAAATGCAACAGAACATACAACAAACAATCCATCTGCAAATCCATCTGAACAATTGGAACATCATCATAATGAGACCAAAAAAATTTTGGAAGCTGTAAATAATAAAGGTGGCAATGCAACTCACGAAGAAATGAAGAGATTGAGTCATCATCAGGAGAAAGCACATGAAATTGTGATGAATAAATTAGAAAACAAATCGACTGGACGAGCAGTTGTACCGAAGGGTGGATCAAAAAATGTTAAAAAGGTTGAAGTTCATACAAATAAGGCACATGAAAATGGGGAAAATGCGGATGTTTCTACAAATGATACAAAAGAACATGCTTCGAACGGGAGATTGGGAAAAATTGCGAATAGTGTGAATAATGTTTATAATGGGGGAAAGAATTTCGTACATAAAGCAGAGAGTGTTCTCACTAAAGCAAATGACGTTGCTGATGAGGTCAAAGAAAAATTTCAGAATGCAATGTAAGTACAAATTAGAATATTTTATTTTGTGTTTGAATATCAATATATAAAATGAAGAACAAGCAGTGAAAATCCGGTGATGTTTTTAGGAGACAAGTATAGATCTCAAAAAATCACATCAAAGATGTTGATTTTGTGGACGTGTATGGTAATTTCTGCACTTATTTGCTATGATATTTACAACCAAAAAAACGAATTCATTTTATTTGGTCCAAGTGAAAGTTTGAGATTCCTAAAAATACAAATCCATACTTGGCCAAGATATATAGTGCTTGTATGTTTTCTAATTTGTACTCAAGCATTGAAGGTATTTGCAGACGAAACTATAAGTCCGTTTATCATCAATGAGATTATGCAACATACAACGGAAACACACATAATTGATAATTTTTCGTATTTGGAGTTGCAATGTGTTTGTCAGTCATATTATATTTTTTCTGCCATGTCAAAATTGGTTGCAATATTCACTTCACTTACACAGATTGATCTAATATTGGCACTAATACTGACAGATATTATAATATCAGTGAATACAACCAATTTTTTTTTAAAGATGAAAGGTTTATCTTTTTATGATAAAAAAAATGACATAACTATTCATGAAAGTTCTTTGCTTTATCAACGATTTTAAGAGTTACTTCAAAGTACTGTTTTCAGTCAATCATTCATGGAGAGTTGGAATGGTGACTATATGGAGGGTTGGAATGGTGACTTTGGGAGTTATTTGACTGGCCAGCGTACACCTGATTTCTTCCTGAAGCGTGAGGCCAAAGAGAAATCAGGCAAAGCCAAAAAGAACAAGTAAGTGTATTTGCATGGCTTTTTGATGCTTATTAAAAAAGTGTTTCAAAATTTTTATTACAATCTCCATTTTTTATAAAATACTCGAATTAGGGTGAGTGAGGAGCTGAAAAATTTGATTGCAACGGTTTCCATAGTTCACACTTTATAAAACGATTAATTTTTGACTGTTTTCCAACAATAAAATTGTTATGTACAACAACTACGTGTTGTCTGTTTACTGATTTTTTTGACTTCCATTGAAAAGTCATACCAGATGGAAATTCAACAGTTGGCAGTGTTGTATATTTGACGATTTTACGTTGCATAATAATATTGAATATTTGCTGATTAACATTGTCTCCACTTCTAAGTCTTTCTTTCCACAAAGTCAATATTTTGATGGTGTCCTTGGATTTCTTGAACGCCATGAACCCTGTACATATATCCCTACCATCTAATTGTGCCCAAAAATCAAAATCACCGCGAAAATATGGACGTGGATCTTTGAGCCACACGGTGTCAATGTCTGTGTAAATAACATTTGGATACAATTTCAAAAGTTGTAACAAATAATTTGGCCGTCGACTGACAAGTATTTTGTAGTCACGTGATTTCCAGTCATGAGCAGATGCATTTCCAATATCACTTGCATTGAACCATACACTCATGCCCTGCACTCCTCTATATTTGTCAAACGTAAATTTGTCTTCTGCAAAAACGAAGACCTTCATTTTCAAATTCAATTTCTGATACCAATATAACCAGTTTCTGAACATGTCGTCAAATCCAGCAGAGACAGTGACCAACACAACCCATGGCTCTTCTAAAGGTACTATTTCTGTCACTTGATGACCATCCAAATTGAAATAGAAAAAAGTATGTGCACCTCTTAACAAACACAAAAGGAATGTGAAGACCCCAAACACGAACAACATAATAAATACACCAAACCGTGGCCGGTTTGCTAAAGTCAAGAATGTCTTCTCCACTGACATTGGAGTAGACACAATATGTTCAAAACTAACAATTTTTGAACATGGTTTATGTAGGCTTGAGTGGTATGTCTTTCTTTTTTTCACAAGGAGCTAGCAACTTTTGCGTGTTTATTGGTGAAAATATGAATTAGGACCAAAAATGGTTAACCCTTCTTTGATCTCGGCTGGAAAAAACACAAGATACATAAAAAAATTTTATTATAAAAATTTATATATGCGAATATGTGTTTCAATTAGAATCCACATTGTACTCCCAAGTCAACTCTTCGCCAGGATGAATGTGGCGCGTGGCCTTGAATAAAATTGTTTTTGAAATTTTGCATTTCGAACTGTTTGTGTACTGTAAGTGTGCAGTCACATTGGGCTGTTTGCTGTTGTTCATCTTGTACCACGAGTTGTAGCCTCTGTGGCAGTCAAGATGGTCTAGTACATCATCATCCACATACAGCACACTTCCTGATTCTACAACTACATCAACAGCCACATTCTTCTTCAAACTCTCATATTCTTGTTTGTTGATTTCACGAGGCTTGGAAAACGCAACGCATTCTTCGTACTTCTTGAATGAGCGCTTTGCAAACAGGCCTTCGCCAGTAAGTCCAATTTTCTTTCCACCACCCACCTCCTGTACTCCTTCAATCTTGGATACATCCACGTATGTTTTGTTCTTCTGTAGTTCTTTTTTTTTCACACGCAGTGACTTACGCCCTTTCTTGTGATTATTACGCTTGCCCCGCCGAGCCTTTGCATCATATTTTTGTTGATTACGGCGAATCAATCGTAGTTTACGTTCCGTAATAACAACAGACCCACTCATTTGGAACTTTATTTTCGAACGTATTTCATAAAATTACTTATATACTTTTTTGGCATTCCTCTAAATACACAAAATACAAAAACGGAAATGTAAAATTTGTATTGAAAACTTTAAAACAAAGGTGTCTTTTGTCTTGAAATAAAATGTTATGGAAAAAAATCTATTTCGGGAAATATATGTTTATATGATATACTTTGTAATGATTGCACATTCAAATCCGCGAGGCATGATCACATCAATTGAAATGCGCAAAGCGACATTGGCAGTCATCGAGATGTGTCAAGACGCCAGGTTGCTTATCAACTACTGTGAAGAAAAAAAAAGATTTTTAACATATGGAATGCGTTTGCAATTACCAGATGAGGAGAAAACTGTATTGTCAATTGGATTATTGATTTCTGGTATGCACAAGTGGACAAGACAAAAAAAAAGTAGTGAGACAATGTTTTTATTTGGAAGTTTTTATGTTGCCTTGGACAAGTGTCCGGAGCATCACGAAAATGCTCAATTCAACACCAATGTGACAAAAGTTGGGAATCGGATTATTATTACGCTCCTGGAAGAGTTGGCTTGGCAAACGTTGGATATTGATGGGCGGAAAGAAGTGCTCAGGCTGTTGGGAAAAATGGAAGAGAAACGTAGTGAAAGAAAATATTTGGATGTGTTGGGGTACATGCATCGTATTATGAGTATAATTGATATTAGCGATCGCGCGAGGCTAATAAGTCTAGTTCGAAATCATGCAGTATACAGTCAGGAATGTGCAACAGACGAAGAATCTAGTATATGCAAAAGAATGCGACAAGAAGCTACTGCTGGACAAGATATTTCACTTGAATTTGTAAAACAAAGTGTAAAAACATCAATGCCAGAATTGAATGGAATTTTTAATGACGTATTTTACATTGTGCATAAAAATGCGGAGTTCAGACGAGTACTCAATATGTGTTGTATATGTGATAGTTTGATATTGAAGAATATGAGAGCAAAATTGCTTTACGTAAAAGGCATGGTACCAGCAAAGATGCCTGAAAAAAATTTTATTGTAAATAGTGGTTGGAAGGACCAGCATACAAATGGTGTTTCAGAAAAAGCATTAGAGACCTGGACAAACATTGGATGTTGCACGAAGACCAACAATCCGATCAATTTCGGGTATAAAACTCAACATGAGATGCATCTTTTTTATACTGAAAAAAAAAAGGAAGAGTATGTGAAAAAAATTGAAGACAAAAAAAAGCAACAAGAACTGCATCAGCAAAACAAGAAAAGAAAAATAGGCGAAAATGATGGTGTAAACTTTTCAGAAGATTTGACAAATACAAAAACGAAAAAAAAAGCAAAACAAAATGCTTTGGATATTTTCGACCAAAGTGAAACTGTGATGCATGATCACCAAGTGGTTGGTTTTACAAAAGATAGTGACCTCTTGGGATTTCGCCGCGCAACTGCTTGTGGTGAACTGTTAGTAGACCTGTTTGATGAAAATTTTGAAATTGGAGATAGTATTTTTGTCAAGATAGGTGAAAGCCAGAAAGTAAACAATTTTTCAAATCAAGTTTACAAAAGCATGAAGCAAATTGGAATGGTACATGTCAATGTGACTGGTAAAATTGTGAAATTTTCAGAAGAGACGTGGAAGGCATTAGGTATGAGTACGGATGCTCGTAATGGATCAACTTGGTGCAATTCAATGTTATATGGTGGCTTGTCCAAAACAGGCCAACAAAAAAATGGTGGTGTGATGAGTATGGTACAGCAACAGAATGGACTCGTGCACATGCAAATTTGCAGTAAGTTTCCTGACAGTATCCGATTAAGTCATCTCAAAGATTCTGATCATTATAAAATAATGTGTAAAAAAACATTTGGCAAAACACTCACACAAGCTTTTTTTCTGATGAAAGCAATTGGTGGATTAGATTTCGGGCCTTTTAATTGTGTTGTCAACAAACAAGGAGAAGTAATGTTGGTTGATTTTGCATGTGCTGACAAGGCAAGAATGGAAATATACAAAACCAAAGGCTTACACACTTCCAATAGATGGTGGGATCCAGACTTCACCAAAATGATGATTGATTACATGCAAGAGAATCGACAAGAAACAGTCGATTTTATCAAGAAAGTGCTCGAATTTGCGCCAATGAATAAGTATTTGGTCATGGATGAAAATTGCCCCTTCTTTACCAATATGAATGATATGCTCGAACAAGGGGCTGGAAAAGAGCCCAACACACCATACATGAAATGGTTAATAAGAGAGATTTGTAGGAATACAAAGAAGACGGGGCAAAAGCACGAGTTTAGGCCTTGGAAAGAAGAAAATATTACTGAAATTGTTGATCTGACGTCCGACTCAGAATAGAAAAATAGCAAGTGAATTACATAGCACTTGTAGTGGTGAGGGTGGGGGTTTTGAGTTAATTGTTTCACAATAAAAGGTGGAATAAACATTGCCGGCTACTTGAGCTGTCAAACACAAGCTTCAATTAACAATTTACGAAGTATAATAAGCATGTTGATGATCTGTGTATGCTTCAGTAATTTTAAAAAAAAAATAATAATCAATGTGTGTGACCATATGATTATTGAATTCTGCAAAGGAAAAACATGTTACTACAGACACATCTACAAACTATATGCAAAAACATATGCAATTCCAATTATGGAAATCTCAGTGAATCCATAATACAAAATATATTTATTTACCAGTTGCAAAAAAATGGTTTCCAATGTCAGAAAGAGGTTGTGGTTCCGGTGATAGTGGATAACATGTTTGTAGGACACAATCGTTTAGACATAGTAATTACACATCAGAAAAAATGTAAAACAAAGGTATCTATAATTGAATTCAAAACTTTATGTCAAAGTGTTTTGACATCTTCGTCAAAAGAAAAAATATTTGCGCAATGTCATGGTTACACAAACTGCATGCGAAAATTCTTCGATAAGAAAACAAATATTCAAGTGTTGTTAATCAATATATGGAAAAAAAAAAATGAAATGTCTCGCAAATATGAATTTGATATAATAAAAGTAATGACAAGTAATTTAAAAAATCAAAAAACAAAGAACATACTCAAAAAAATCAAAGATAAACATGTTCCAATCCCAATTTTATATCAAGGTGAAGAACATTTCGAGGTGGACGAAATCATAGAGCAAACTGTACTTCATGGGAAAAAAATGGTTTTAGTGAAGTGGGTTGGTTGCAACACGGTATCTTGGGAACCACAATGCAATATGCCAAAACTGGTCTTATTTAATTACAAGAAAAAAATAGAACGCAAAAAGAATCGAAGTTAGATACTTATACAAAACTCAATCTATTTCACTGTTATTCATCTGCGAAGCAAGTACATATAATTTGTAGGTAAAAACAGATTCAAACCAATCAATGAAATTGTGAATAAGGTCTAATAAGTCGGGAACACATCGTATTTCCTCTGTAGATTTGAGTTGCTCTAGCATAATTTGCATACAAACCGATAGGCTTCTAGAATATGAATTGACAGTATCAATCTTATGTTTATATTCGTCGGAATTTTGTACTAGGTCAGATAATATTTGATTAGTTTTTTCATGTTTGATAGAATTTTGTACAATTTGTTCTTTCAAGAACTTATTTTTTACCTCTAGATCATCATTTGCATTTAATAAAATACTTTGCAGACAATCGTTCCATAAAATTGTCACATCCATTTCCAATCGCGACTCGTCAATGTCCTTTAAAATTTGTTGAAATTCATTTTGCTTCAGTAATAATTTGGACATTACATCACAAAGTTCTATTTCTTTTATTTTGTTTTGCGATTGTAATGTGATTGTTGTCATTTGTGTATTGGAATAGTTTTGAGTGGCTATTTCCTCGTCAAATTTCATGCTTTGTACAGTGGCATCCAGTGCTTTCTTCATTGTTTCCAACTCTATCATCTCTTGTCTTACATTTTGTGAGGAGTTAAACAGTTCTGTTTGTTCTAATTTCAGAACATCAATTTCTAAACTCAAGCCTAGCATAACATTTTCAGATTCTTGAATTTCGCTTTGATGTTTTTCTTTCATTTCTCTTAATGATTGTAATGTTGTTTGTGCTTGCTGGATATTGTATTCAATTTGTTGCAAATTGACATTTTTGTTGTCTATATCAATCATTTGTAGATGATTCTCAGCCTGACAAATGTTTTCTTGTATTTGGGTTAATATTTTCTGTTTATTTCCTATCAATTCGTCAAATTGAACAATGTGTTCATTTTCAGTTGATTGTTCCGAACAATTTCCATCTTTGTTGTCAAACATTCTAACAACTCTATTAGAATTAGTTTCATGTAGTAATTTGATTTCTAAATCTTCACACTCCTTTGTTTCATCTTTGACACAGCTGATGTTACAACTGTTATCCAGTAACATCTGTTTGTCCGTATTTAGAGTTTCTATTTGATGGAGATATGCAATCACATCGAGTTCTGTTGCAACACTTTCATTTTTCATTTGTGTATTTGTATGATTTAATTCTTCAATAGTCTTTGTCATATTTTCTTCGCTCACCGAGAAAAGAGCAATTCTATCTACTTGTTTCTCAATACATTTCTGCATGTCAGCCATCTCAATTTGTATGTTGAAATTTTGTGAATTGAGTTTTTCAATTTCTTGAGAATACTTATCATTGTCTTGTAAAATGATTTCTTGTTTATCTGTCAACTGTTGAATTTCAATATTTTGTGATGCCATTTGTGACATGTTGTTGTTTTGTGTTGTCATTAATTCTTTTTGAAATTGAGAATTACTCTCTTTAAGTTGTTCGATTTCTTGCAGATAGGTACATATTTCAATCTGTTTTGCTGCGTTCTTCGCTTGTATGTTGTCTATTATAACATTATGTTCTTGCTTCAGTTCAATATCATGATTTTCAAGTTTATCTAATTCATTCTGTAATTTAGAATTATATTCTGCTAGTTTTTGTATTTCATGTGATTTATCAGAGCTTTCTTTCAACATTTCTACATTACTTTCCTGAATGCTTTGTATTACAATGATATGTTTTTGTTCTAATTCTAGCTCATTATTTTTTGTTTCTTCTAATGCATTCTGCAATCGTGAATTGTAATCTGACAATTGTTGTATTTCTAGTAAGTTATGAGAACTTTCTTTAGATCTTTGGTCAAGTTCTATCACATTGTGTTTGATTTCCTGTAATGCGTTCTGCAATTTTGAATTACATTCGTATATTTGTTGTATCTCTTGTATGCTAGGAGACGTTTCATAAGATTTTTGTTCACTTTGTTCAGCTCCTTCCTGCGGTATAAGGTTAAGTGTTTGCAGTTGTTCTGTCTCATTGCACTTGAAGTGGAGTAATTCGTTTCTTAATTTTGAATTAGTTTCCTCTAATAGTAGTATTTCTTCTCCATGATACTTGACTGTTTCTTCTAGTATTAATTGGCTTTTTTCTTGGACAAGTTTGATATCGTTAATGCATTTTATAGTATCAGCCTCTTCTTGTTTTGACTTGTTATCAGCAAGTTCCTTCATGCTTGACAAACATGTGTCATATTCTAGTTGCAGAAATACAACCTTTTCTTCCAACAATTGGATTTCTGTTGTGTTTTGCGCGTGTAGTTCGATTTTGTCATTACGTAGGTGGAGTAATTCTTTTTGTAATTCTAATGTGACATTACCATGTGAAAATGTTTCATCTGATTTGTTTTGTAATGCCAAATTGCTTTCTACAAGTTTGTCCATCTCTATCAAATTATTTTGATTTTTTTCATTACTCAATTGATTTTCTTCTTGTAGTTTTTGAATTTCAGTGATTTGTCTATTTATCAGTGCCACGTTATTCTTTTGGACTGCTAATATGTCGTTTTGATCAAAGTCCGCTTTTAATTTGCTGATTGTTAATTCATGAGCAATTATCTGTTCATCATTTTTGAGTTTTTCAAGTTCATGAACAGTACTTTTCTCTAATTGCTTGGATTGTGCTTCTGACAAAATGTTTATTTCTGACTTTAATACAATATTCTGGTCTTTGAATTGTTCAGTTATTTGTGACATATTTTCTAGTTCTATAGTCAATTGTTGTACTTGTTCGTCCAATTCATCCACTCCATCTAATTGATCTACCATTGAATCATATTCTGAGAAAAAATCCTTGATTGTTAGTATATCATGTTTGATATTGTTTGCAATAAATAAGTCGCTTTTGTTAGTGTAAAACTTTAAACTATTTACAACTAAATAATCAATTTCCACGTATATCTGTTTATCATCCATATACAAACGATGACTCTGTGTTTTCGGAATAAGATACATACAAGTTTCGTTTTTCTCTTCATTAGAATCGGTTTGTATTAGAACAGTCATTTATGTGGTGTATCAAAATAATATTCTGTATTATGTCTTTTCTTTTTGATTTACTTATATATTATATTACAACTTGGTATTCAAATTCATGATACTTGGGGGCAAGTATCCAATACCAGTAAAAATACCATCAAATATACCCGATTCTATTTGCTCCGGCCCTGACAGAATGGAGATTGGTCTTTACAAAACATTGACCTGCCAAACAATGATTAATAACAATATGACAATGGAAGAAATCAATAACATAGGTGTAGATTTAAAAATGGTTATGTGGTCGTGGGCAGATGGGCCAGATGCAAGTAATCTAAATTTCAAAAACAGTTCAAGAGACACTATACTTAAATTACATACTATTTTGCAAGATAGAGTAATACGCCCAATGTTTCCTGCCATCAATTGGTTTAATCTCGGATTTACAATGGGGGACTTGATCAAATTTCGTTTACCAGTAGCAGTTTTGATCAGTTTTGGGGTGTGTGCAAATGTCTTAATAAATCAAAAAGCACACCATTATGGTGAGTCTTGGCAGGATCTATTTCAATGGACAGAAAGGGATTGGATGGACTTGAAATTTGATCATGCAGAATTTGCCAAGCAAGTAAATAGTGATCTGAATGTGTCACCCAGCAAAAAGCAAATATATTTGAAATGGGGGCCCAAAAAAAATACACTGTAATAAGATTAAAATGTCAAATGGTATCAATTATCTGGATATTTTGCTTCGACTATGACAAGTGGTTTATTTCAAGCAATCTAAATCTACACCCCTGGAGACTGTTAATATATCCAGAAATAGATTATGGTATTTATGCTAACACATATCTGTACAAAACAAATTCACACATCAGAATCTCGGCAACATGCGCAGTTTCAGGCAATATCCAGTACATCAGAATGTGCCATTGAAATACTGTGATGTTCAGATCCCAATCAAGCGTTCTTCACTTCTTTTTAGTTTGGAGGGCATGATGGAACTGCTTAATAAAATACCCGAACCCACTGAATGCTGCTAATCTTTAGAAGTTTGTTGTTTATTTTCAATATGTTTAACATATATAAACACACACACACATGAAAAAAAATTGAATGAATCCACCATCAGGGCCTACAGTATCAGACACTATTACACAGCCGCCAAACGGGCCAACAACTGAAATCAAGATTTTAGAAAATCACCTGATTCTAAATTTTTAAGTCATATAATAAAAACCAATAGAATGAGATTTGGATGTGCAGTGAGATTGTGAAATGTGCCAATGGCAATGTCTGACTAGTGTCAAGCAGATTTTTTAGTAGACAAAATTGTAAATGAAAATCTTTAGGTGTTAGAAAAAAAAAAAACATGTTGAGTTTCTTAGTTTGAAAAGTATGGTTGTAGAAATGCAAAAGCAACGAAAAAATATGGTAATGAAACAATTGACAGATATGTTTGGCAATAGAATACTAAGTAATAGTTGTTTTTGGTCTGAAATATCACCAGTGGTACCAATTGATATTTTCAGATTTGGAAAAATACGCAAGCATGATCTTGTTCAAACCATTATTCAGCATTTTTATTCAAATGGAGATGAATCAATCTTGAATGATGACCTCAGTCATATAGATGACAATGGCAAAACAGCAATACACAAAGCATTGGAAAATAACTCATGTCACAGGACAATTCGTGCCATGCTGAAGCATTTCCCGCAGGCTGTGAATGTTCTTGACTACAATGAGGAATCACCAATGTGTATTGCTATCAAAAATGAAAAAATAAGTTTAGAAACAGTCAAGGTTATATATGAATTTGCGAAACTGGAAGTGTTACAGAAAACAGATAATTTTGGTTACAATTTATTGCATGAAGCCCTTGTACATGAAAGAGATATATCATTCATTGCATACATTACAGACAAATTCAAAACAATGTGCTGTGAACGCACTAAAAATAACAAGTATGGCCACGGTTTTGAGAATACTCCACTACATATTGCACTGATATGTGGTTCTAGTATTGAAATTATCAAATTACTATTGTCTACGTTTCCAGCAGCAATTCTCATGTGTAATGATAAAAATGAAACATTATTGCATACTGCAATTGTTCATAAGTGTTCTACAGAGATTGTAAACTTCTTGATAATGGAGAGCTTGACATTTGTTGGTATTTTTATTCAAAAAAACAAGGATAATCTTATCTGTCTGGAGTTATTAATTATGCATAAATATCCACTTATTCTCATTGCAACAGTATACGAATGTGTTACAAGAGCAATAAAAGAATGGAATGAAATGTCAAAAAAATTGAGTGATGTAAAACAAAATGAAGAAGGAGTAGGTGTGCACAAGACATGGTCATACATAAACATGCATTATCAAGAAGATGAAATATGTGTAAAAGACAGTATTATTGATTTCTATGCCAAAGATATTGTATTGTTGAACTGCAATACAAATGACAAAAAAACAAATGTCAAATCTGTTGTGAAAAAAGTGATATTATTAACATCTGAGCAGAGTCATCTGATATTGCAAGACAATAATGATATTATAAAGAATAAAGATTTTTTTTTTGATAAATTATTGACTGCAACAATTGACAATTGTATATTAGACATAGATTATATTCCAGCATTAGATTGTGTGCATTCCATGTTTGGTATTGATATGTCACATGAAATATACACCAATTTTACTAATAAACAAGTAAAAAAACTAAAATGTCATCTTTCTCAATATCAATCAATTCAAAATCTGAAAAAATCAAAATCAGAAATAGCAGATGAAAATGCACAACAACTAATTAAAGAAGAAGAAATTCAAGTTCAGAAAAAATTGTCCAGAGCACTCAAAAATAAATCTAGACATTTAAGGCAAAAACATACCCAAAAAATATTTAAGGATGCATGGAGGACACATGATTCTGGTGTCATTCAAGAACAATCAAAAAAACAAGAAGTGCAACAATATCCTGTGGATACTAATACAGTTTGCAAGATTATTTTGCCAATTACAAACTCAAAATGTATTGATCCAATAAATTCTGAGTGCTGTGTTTGTATGGAAAATTCAAAAACACACATACTCATCCCTTGTGCGCACATGTGTGTTTGTAATGCATGTGCTGATGATTTATTGAAAAAACAACAACTATGTCCAATTTGTCGCAGCGAAATTCAAAGCATATATATGGTTTTTGTTTAAATTGTTTTCTTGTTTTTTAATAAACTCGAGTTCTTATTACTTTGTGTGCATCATACCAACTCTTCTGTTTGTGTCTGAGATCAATTCAATCAAGGTTGGTTCATGGCCAAGAAGAATTTGTAGTCTGTTTCTTGAGGTGCTCATATAATTGTATTCTGGTGTTTTTATATGCAATAAATTTTGTACCATTAGTATTTTTTGTAAGGTTGTATTTGGGTCTTGACAACAATTCTGTACTTCGTATAAATATTCTATTATTTTTTTCATTCTGCCAAAATCGTTTATTTGTTTCTTATTCATTTCCATAAAAACCCAACAACCACATTTTGATCTTTTTATTGTGTGTATACCATCAGATGTCATATTATAATGTATATCATTTTGTTATTTATATAGTTACATAACGCGTTTACATCCAGGGAAAAAAATGGCAATTCGTAAAGCACTAGATACTTTCGAACCAACACCAATTCCATCACTTTTCTTTTTTTTGTGTTTTATTTTCCATTCCATAGAAAGGGCATCATGTCGATTTTTTAAACTAAAAATTGCAAAAAATTTCCAAGGCCGAGACGATCTTGTAAATCGAGCTCCACCACTTTTTTCTCCATTATGTTGTTGTAGTCTCCTAATAAGGTTGTTACTTACCCCGACATATGATTTGTTATTTTTGATTGTTGATTGTAGAATATAGACATATGTCTCTATGTTATTCTTATTTTTTCTTTTAATTGTTTTTTTCTTTTTCATATTTTTTTTTTTCATCAGCAGAGAGTTGAATCTTTATTCATAATCTTTCATGAGTATTTATATACCTTGCAGAACTTAAAATTTATTCTCATCGCAAAATCAAGACCAAATTTAAAAATTGATTTATTCATTCACAAATTAGACCTAGTCCTTTTTCGTTTTCTTGCTGTTGCTGCTGCACCCCACATCATCAGATTCATATTCAGATTCTTTCCTCTTCAAATTTATGGCTGAGGTGAACAAAGGATCATCTTCTTCGATTTCAAAATCACTTTCAAGCTCATCGTGATTTGATTTGGCTACTGTATCTTTCGTTTTGGATTTTTTTTGCTTTTGTTTTGTGATGACTACCTTCTCGTCATCATCGTCATCATCGTCATCATCGTCATCATCGTCATCATCGTCATCATCGTCGTCATCGTCATCATCATCTTCATCATCATTCTCTTCTTCCTCCTCTTCTTCTTCCTCTTCATCCTCTTCCTCCTCATTACTATGCTCTTCAGCATTTCCATGCTTATATTCACTATCTTGATCGTCCTCTTCCTCCTCTTCTTCATCTAACTCTTCGTCTTCACTATCATCATCACCAATTTCTTCTATATTATCCTCACTATCATCCTCCTTCTCATCTACATTATTTTTAATTTCTTCATCACTTTTCGTATTTTCCTTGATCATTGTTTTTTTTACAATCTTTTTTATTTCACATTTTGTATTCTTCTCTTCTTTCGTTTTTATTTTTTTCACGACACTTTGGCCTTCTAGATCACTGTCATTTGTATCTGCATAGTCCTTTTTGGATTTGAAACTATTTGATTTCTTATTGTCTGACTTATCATGTATTGATTCGTCATTTTTCGATTTCTGTCCTCTTATTTTATTTTTCTTATTTCTTTTCAATTCATTCTCAATATTTTTTACATGAATATTTTTATCGTCCTTAAAACTATTTTTCTTGACTTTTATATTTTTTTTCTTGTCCTCACTACCCTCTGAAGCATCTTTTCTCTGATCGTTGATATCCTTTGCTCGTTTTTTATATTTTTCCCTTCCAGCTGGATCAATTTCTCTCCAGAGGCTGGCCACAACCTGTTTGCAATACATTTCATTATCCACACAAAAGCAATCAAATGCAAACATTTCATAAATATATTGACAAACAATAAAAATTATCATGTAAATATAGATTACCTTCATATTTTGACGATAGTCGGCATTTACCATTGTTGGCATCTTTTCTTGAACGAAAGCATTATAAGCTGACATATCCCTCTTCGATCCAGATTTAATCTTTTTCTTGCTTTTCTTATCCAAAACAATTTTTGAGGAAATATTATTTTGTATAGACATAACACGGGCAAGATTTATAAAATTGTTGCCAATGGTGTTTAATATATCACGTATCTCATCATCATTGCTCTGCATCTGGAAAAATGAGAAGTGTACGAATAACAAAACGTGTCACTCTAGTGGTTGTGGATGATAAATTTTTTTGTTGCGATCCTTTCATGAAAATAATTAAAAATCCCAAAATAGATATTATTTCCGGATTTAAAGCATCTCAAAAAAACAAAAGGGTGTATACAAAAAAAATGTAGTCTTTTTTATTGAATCAAATCCCATAAAAATTACACGATACTTAATGAACTCTATGTATTCCAATCCAGTCGCGAAAACATGTCATACATCCATACTGTATTTTAATATGATTTTTTTTGTGTTTGTAATGATCTTATTTTCTGGTATGTTCTGTCAATACTATCAACTAGTGAATTCTTTTTCTGGTTCAAATGATCTACTTTGTTCAAAGACATCAGTAAATTCTTTTGTTGTTTTTCTATATTTTGAAATTTTTGCTGTGCTTTCTTTGAAGTTGTAATAACTTTTTCTGCGAACTTTTGGTCCATTCTTGTATTGTACTCTGAAATTATGTGTGTTTGTCTGACTGTTTTTTATTTTAAAGTACAATAGCTTGATGTATGTATATTTATATAAAAATGATTGATACAACAGACATCTCAAAAAACAAAAACAACCAAATTACATACTGTTGTACAATTGCTATATATATGTAAACATATACTCAGTGTATAATCAATAGATATGAATGGAAAACACAATATCACATTTTATGTTATGTTGTGTGTATTACTTATATGCAAACAAATTTTCGCGATTTGTCCACCAAATTCAATGTCTTCATCAGAAGGAATTTGTGAATGTTATGCAGGTTATGAGAGTCTAGAAATATCAGCCAGTGTATGTGAGGAGTGTGGTTCTGGTTATTATAAAACATCTGTAGGCAACCAAAAATGTACAGAATGTGCTAGTAAAAACTCAAATTCGGGGACGGGAAGCACTGTCCCTTGTATACCATGTCCACTGGGCGAATCTATGATCACCAAACAGAAAAATCCATCACAATGTATACCATGTCCATTTGAATTTGGGAAAATCGTTGAAATGTTGAATTTGAACTATATTCATGATCTGGAAAAAAAAAGAAACAAATGGTTTTTATTTTATTGGAAAACATTATTAGATAACATTTTTTCGGTTGAGGACATACTCGCATCACTCGAAATTCAAGAACAATCAGAACACGACAAAAAAACATGGATGAATAATGCTAAAGGAAAAAATATTTTGAGCATAGAATATTATATAGATACCACTATATGTGAAAATGAAATAGTGATATCAGATATTTCTGAATTGTTAGTTGCACGTAAAATATGTCAAGTAGGTGAATATGCCCGTTTAGTGCGTGCTGATCTTGACACTGAATGTTTCTCTTGCGAGTCTGGTCAATACCAATCTGAAGCAAATGTACTGGCTGCCTCAAATCATTTTATAGGTAGAATATTGCAAATGAAATGTAGAAATGTAAGCATTTGCAATGATGGATTTTGGGATGCTACTGGAATAAATATTCATACCAAGGGCAGAAACATTAACTCAAATTGTGAAAATGATTTCGATATAGATTTAATATCTCTTGGGTTGTATCCAGTAAGACAAGAAAACGATCAAAACACATTCCTTTATTCAGAACATCGTCATATTAAATTTGCTTCATATTCAGAATGCACAGCAACAGATTTTCAATTGAAAATTAAATGCATGATACCAAATTCGTGTGTGCACACGTTACATGAAGTGTGGTCAAGAGGTGAACTTAGACTACCTTTGCTTGAAAATGCAGGTAAATCAGGAAGTTGTTACCTTTCTTGTAATATTGGATATTTTGTAGATTCAATTGGTAAATGTTTGCCATGCGCGTCAGGTACTTACAAAAACACTACTTCTGATCTTGATACTTGTTCTGTATGTGAAGCCGGGAAAATCTCCAGTTCTCCACAATCAACAGTGTGTATTGAATGTGAAATGGGAAGTTTTAGTTATGAGTACCAAAAATGTGAATCATGTTGTGAAATTGAGAAGCAATATAAAGTTGGAGATTTGTGTCACAAACCTAATCATTACATTGAATATAATGATTGTTCGGAAAAAAGAACAGAAATAAATATTAAACCATGTCCTCAAAATTTCAATGACAATCCAACTTCAGTTGCTTCATTGACAAGTGATATTGTGTTGTGGACGGAACTTGGAGAAACATCTTGTAACACACCGGTTGTTTGTGATGTGAGACAGTTACTTGATTTGTCTGGTGTGTGTGTTCAAAGGTGTTGGTATGAAGATCAATATTATGATGTTGAGCAAGAGAGATGTGCCTCTTGTAATAGTGATTTTGCATATTTTGAAAAAACATGTGGTAATGTTATTGGACTATATCTAGAAGATTCTTGTTCAAAAAATTTTAATCAAAACACATTGTGTGCAAATTGTCCATTAAATAGTCAAATGTTTCAAGAATTAGATATTGCGTCAATTGACATGACAGCTTCGAATTTTGAAAAAAGATGCAAAATGAGGTGTATACCACCAAACATTAGAGGTGGTTCTGTTTGGTTTTACAAAAGTATAAAACAAGTAGCCATCATTATGAAAAAAACAGAACAGGCTATCCGTGATGCTTTAAGGTTGGTAGTGGACGAGGAGAGTATTACTGATATGTGTATTCGTACTGAAATTGACTCTTCTTATAGTTGTATTAGTGGAAATACAGAATTATTCACAATGTATGATAACATCATAAAAGTAAACACCTCTGAGCCCACAGAAAATACATGGCCAACTGTACTATGTAAACATGATAATAAAAAATGTATGGACATATCAAATAGCGTGTTGCTCATGAACAACGAGTACAGTCACACAATATCGGCCGAAGATGAATATAGGTGTCATTGTGACGTTGGATTTTATGGCAATTATGACATCACTTCAAAACTACTGCAATGCTTTCGTTGTGATGCTTTGAGGGAAACATCTATCCCTGGCACAAATGATATTCAGGGGTGTTACTGTAAACCTGGATTTTTTAGAAATCAAGACTCACAAGTATGTGAAGAATGTTCTCCACCAGAAAATTCATATTGTGATGGTAAAATAGATGAAAATTTGATAAGTGCATATGTATATGATTCAATCAAATTACAAGAAAAACTGGCATCCATGTCTCATTTGAAAGGCAAGGTAGCATGTCCAATACATACAAATATACAAAAAAGATTTGCTTGGACTTCTGCGGATTGTGTTATAAAATCAAATATGCGATATGTTGATGAATTGAAAATTTTTGTACCTTGTGATGAAGAGCCTTACATATCTGAGCAAATAACAAATTGGCTACCACCATTAGATACCATGTGTAATCGTCAATGTGTTGGACCGGGTGCTATATTAATGCATAATGGGACATGTAGATGTGATGTGTCCAGCGGATTCGAATTACGAGGGCAAAATTGTAAATGTAGATCTGGATACTACACCAATAATGAAATATGTTACATATGTCCAGAAAATTGGTTTTGTCCAGATGGTATTAAACGACAACCATGCAATGTGGATTCAATTTCTTCAGTTGGTTCAATTTCAGATAGCGATTGTCGATGTTATGCAGGATATTATCCTGTCAGTGATAGTCAGACTAGCAATAGGTGCACCAGATGCTTACCAGACTTCAAATGTCCAATGGGAGAAAAGAAAAAATGTAACAACTTTGAAATATGTAAGAATTATAAAGTATCTGAATCGATTATTTGTCCCGTTGCTACCTCACGCGATCAGAATTATTTGATCCTTCAAAAACCCACAAATAATTTTTTTGATATCACTGGAGATCAATTGATCACAAATACAAAAGGGATACCAAATATCATGTTAGAGGATTTAGTGTATGACAAAAGTTTTTATTCAAACTTGAAAGATTTCACAAAAAATGTGAAAATGAATTATGTTGGAATTTTTTCCACATTTCGATTCCTGTGTGAAGGTGGGTATAGCATCACAATCAACAAAACTCAGACTATACACGACAAGAATAAACATTTATTCCGCAACGCTTTTTATTGTAGCAATGGCCATGGCTTATATCCAAGATACCTAATAAATACAATTGATTCAGTCATACCATTGAATATGATGGGATCAAATGGATTCATTTCTATGACTTACAAAGATCCAAAACTCTATTTGGGAAATATAGAAAGTCATTTGACATGGGATGTATTTCTACAATGTTCGCCAAACAAAAATAAGGAATTCCCTATACATTCATTAGATATGTCATCAGAAATTGGAATGTGTGAAACATGTGATACTGAGAATGGAGAATTTTTAAAGTTACAAGTTTTGAATCGATATTATGATAGTAAAATCTCACAAAATCAAAACTATATGTTTGAAACCACGTATATCAATATGGACGCCGCATCGCAACTTGTTTGGTCATCTGAAATTCAGAAGAACAATGAAAGAATCTTCACATTACTAAAAATTACCAACGCAATACCAACAACAATGGGCAAAGCAAATTCTGCTTTGATGTATACTGATATATATACAACAACACAAAACTTAGAAAGTCCAACAGAAGTCCAACGCATAACAAAAAAAATTTTCACCTACCAAAATTATGCAGCAAAAATTGACAAGCATGTTTTTTATTTATACTTGCCAACTGCTGGATTTCGAATTGATTACAATAGAGTGCTCATCATAGGTATGTGCTCTTTCGAGTCTCCTGATTCTCTTTCAATTGCTTTTTTGCGCTTAGATGATGATATAGTTGGTAACACTGTTGTGAAAAATTGTATCAATTGTTGTCGCGAAGATTTAATATCAGAAAGCAATATTTTTGCTCATATAGACGTAGGTTGTGGAATATTATATGTTATGACTAATTCAGGTGTGCACATAAAAAGACTTGATGATTCAATTCTTCACATGACTGATAATATAGTTCAAGATCAGAACAGTGAGAGCCAATTCGAATTTTTATCTCACAATTCCGCATTAACCACTAATCTGATTACAATTCTACAATTACAAGCTGTTTCAAATTCTGCATTCGATTCTCATCTACATCGACTAAACAGCAATTCCAATAAATTTGAAACAATGCAAATTTTTTACATTTTACATCAATATCAGATAGAAGGTATAACTTATAACAGCATAAGTGAACAGAAGATAATACACGATACTGACTTTGGATCGTTTGATGAGAACAAGATTTATAATCGTGGAGACGTATTGAACACCAACCGATTATTAATTAGAAATCATGATGTGGTACCATTACTCAAACAGCAGATACTATCAAAATATTACACGGGTGTCGATACTA
>Ga0209384_1000030_pt1 | contig 94304 bp, 95 predicted proteins | sample CoawatmetaG05DNA_FD_187511 | JGI IMG/M metagenome (GOLD analysis project Ga0209384, IMG submission 187511) | Marine microbial communities from the West Antarctic Peninsula - Coastal water metaG058-DNA (SPAdes) (version 2) | ecosystem: Environmental > Aquatic > Marine > Coastal ... | reverse complement strand
TAGGTTGCTCCATCTGGAAAGGTGATTTTTTTCATAGTTTAAATTTTTCCAATTCTTAATACTGAATTATAGATGTGCAACTGTTCCCTCTAAACATGTACGCGCGAAACTATTCCACTGTGACTGACTTTGTTTGAGTGTACATGTTTTTTTGTTTCAAAACATTAACCCTTTTGCATCATCAATTGTAGAAAAAGTTACCACTCTTTGCTTTCTTCCTTTATAAGAGTCTTTCATTTGCTCGACAATGCAATATTCTATGTTCATTGAATCTAATAGTTGTTTCTGTTTTTCTAATACTGAAACAGGGAAACCTGTGATTTCATATGGGACAAATTTTCCTACACCCTGAAGTTGGCAATCAAAACTATCACAAAGAAAAATTGCATCTTCTTCTATTGCTTCAAACATAAATCCTATCTGAATTAAAACTAGGTCAAATTTGAAGTCTTGCTTTAGAGAGTATTTTATATCTTTACGAATATCTGTCTTATTCTCCACTTTATTTCTCCGATCTTCTTATTTTTTTAATACCCAAAAATTACTAATCCACGAACATTAGTGTAGTTTTCTTCTACAAAAAATGTAGATAATCTATTTACTGTTTCATTGAAAGGTTTGCCACTTATTTTGTTCGGATTATTTTTATCTTGTCGTAATTCCATTGGAACAAATAGGAATAGATAATGTGCCTCTTCACAAATATGCGCCTTCCATAAATCTTTTAAAGCAGCATTATTCTGACTAGTTTGACCTCTTTCGACCTCAATAATTATTCCTGTTGATAATAATGAAAGGTAATAGTCGGGTCTTAATTTAGATACTTTGTATTTTTGGAAAAGTTTTCTTGCTTGAGATGTAAAACCAAGCATTTCTGCGAACGGGGTAATAACCTCTTCTATCCTTTGACTTTGTGCGCCAGGGATGTGACATTCTGTTATTTTTTTCTTGTTTTGAGGTTGTGATAAAAATTCGATGAATTTTTCAGAAATTGCTTTTACCTCATTCCATTCTCTAGATTTCGTATAGGGTTTTTGTATGAAGATTTTTATTGTACTTTCCATAGGAATTCACCATCACACCATCATTCGACTGTTACAAGTTTTTTCATAAAATCAGTTTACCCCTAGACAATTATGTGGGCAAATGAACTATTGAGAATGCTTTCTATTTTAGGACTCATATTTCTAGAATTAATTAATATGTGTAGTATTTGACTGAGAACTTACCTATCTTGATTGGATACTCTTTATTGCGAATCTCTTGTGTTCTTATGTCTCTCTCATGTTTTCTCTTTAAGACAGAACTGACTGAAGTATTAAACCAAGAATTACCTCTTATAGTTTTAATATTCATTTCATTTAATTTACGACTGATTTTTCTATAACCAAGTCCAGAATCGTGCATTGATTTTATGAGTTTATAGAGATATTGTTGCCTCTCTGTATATGGATTTCCTTGATATGTGAGATTGTTACTTTGAATTTCAATACTGAATTCTAGATGAGGAATTGTGCCCTCTAAACATGTACACTCAAAACTACTCCACTGTAACCGACTTAGCTAAGTTTCTTGGTTTATCGACATCCGTTCCTTTTCGCAATGCAACGTGATATGCCAGCAATTGAACAGGAATTGAATGAATAATTGGGGACAAAACACCAGTATGTCTTGGTGTTCTTATAACTTTAATACCTTTCTGTTCAATAAAATGACTATCTGCATCAGCAAAGATAAATAATATACCTCCGCGTGCTTTTACTTCTTGCATATTTGACTTTACTTTCTCCAGCAAGGAATCATTTGGTGCAATTACAACTACGGGCATATTCTTATCAACCAATGCTAACGGACCATGTTTTAATTCCCCAGCAGGATAAGCTTCTGCATGCACATATGAAACTTCTTTTAGTTTTAGTGCGCCTTCTAGTGCTATTGGATAGTGTATGCCTCTGCCTAAAAATAATGCATGCTCTTTATTAGCAAAATATTTTGCCCATTCTTTAATTTGCGGCTCTAAATTTAATGCGGACTGAATGCTACCAACCAAGCACCTTAAATCTTCCAAATATTTTTTTTCTATTTTCTTGCCTATAAGGTTTTTATTCTTTGCTAAAGTTACTGTCAAGATAAATAACGATATCAGTTGCGTAGTAAATGCTTTTGTTGATGCAACTCCTATCTCAATACCAGCTCTCGTATAAAAAACTAATTTTGATGCTCTTGCTATTGCACTTTCTTGCACATTACAAATTGCAAATGTTTTTTTATGCCCTATTTTTTTAGCATGTTTCAGGGCCTCTATTGTATCCAGTGTTTCACCTGATTGAGAGATAGTAATTATTAATTGATTTTTATTTGGAACTGATTTGCGATACCTATATTCACTTGATATTTCTATTGTTGTTGGAATCTGAGCTATGTCTTCAAACCAATATTTAGCTGTCAATCCTGCATAATAACTCGTTCCTGCTGCAAGAATTAATATGCTGTCTATATCATTTAATACTTCTTTAGCTTTACTCCCAAATAATGAATAATCAAATTTATTGTTATCAATAACAGCTTCGATCGTATCGCCTAATGCCCTTGGTTGCTCATATATTTCTTTTTGCATAAAATGATCATGAGGACCTAAATCCATTGATGATACCTTTACTTTACTATGATTTATTTTTCTAGTAACTTTTTTTAAATTACTACAAAATATATCTAGCGAATCTTTTGAGATTTTTGCCAAATCTCCATCTTCAAGATAAATAATTTTTCGGGTTACCCCCAATAAAGCACTGATGTCAGATGCAATAAAATATTCTGACTTTCCTTGACCAATAATTAGTGGGCACCCTAACCTTGCACATATTAATTCTTCTTTATTGTCCACAGCAATTACTGCTATAGCATAAGCTCCCACTAGATCTTTAGTCGCTAAATTAGTGGCTTTTAGTAAATTATTCTTTTTTATATAATAATAATGAATTAGGTGAGCAATAACCTCAGTATCTGTTTCAGATTCAAACTTATATCCTAATTTTTTTAAACGACTGCATTGTTCTTCATGATTTTCAATTATGCCATTATGAACAACAGCAATCTTGTTGTTAGAAACATGTGGATGGGCGTTATCCTCTGTAACCCCTCCATGGGTTGCCCATCTAGTATGTCCAATGCCTAGGTTTCCCTCCAATTTTGTTTTTTTTATCTTATTTTTGATTGAATTTACACGACCAATAGATCTAATACGCTTAATACCGCCATTTAATATCGCAATACCTGCAGAGTCATATCCTCTGTACTCCAACCGTTCTAATCCATCGATTAAAATAGGTAGAACATTTTTATTAGATATGCCTGCGACTATTCCACACATAATTTAGTTCTTCTTTGGTTTTTCCCAAGTAGGAATGCTAGTTTGTTTGGCTCGAGACAATGATAGTTCATTTGCTGGGGTATTTTTTGTTATTGTTGACCCTGCTCCAATTGTTGACCCTGCTCCAATTTTAACTGGAGCAACAAGCTGTGAGTTTGAACCAATAAATACATTGTCTTCAATAATTGTCTGGTGTTTATTTACGCCATCATAATTACAGGTTATTGTTCCCGCACCCACATTAACGTTATTGCCAACGATACTATCACCCACATAGCTCAAATGATTTATTTTAGTGCCCGCACCAATTTTAGAATTTTTTATCTCTACAAAATTTCCGACATGCACATTACTACTAGTCTCCGTTCCTGGTCTCAGTCTTGCATAAGGGCCGACTATATTTTTTTTGCCAATTTTTGAATTATCTAAATGAGAATAGGGTTTTATAATAGAATCATCTAATATTTCACAGTCTTTAATAATAGAATATGCACCTATCGTTACATTTTTTCCAATTTTAACGTTCCCTTCAAAAATACAACCTACATCAACAACTACATCTGACCCACAATTTAGATTTCCTCTTACATCAATCCTACTTGGATCTAATAAAGTTACCCCTTGTTCCATTAATTCTTCTGATTTTTTCAATTGTATTTCTCTCTCCATTTTTGCTAATTCTTTTTTAGAATTAATACCAGAAATGGTAATTTCAGTATCAGCTTTATATGCTTTAATCTTAATTTTATCTTTTTTAGCTAAAGCTACTATATCAGTTAAATAATATTCTTTTTGAGAATTTTTATTTGAAATTAACGACAACCAATTAATTAAATATTTAGTATCTACAATCATAATCCCCGTATTAATTTCAGTTATTTTTTTTTGAATATCATTGCAGTCTTTTTCTTCGACTATTGCTTCAATACTGTCAGCCTCCCTTACAATTCGACCATATCCTTTTGGATTACCTTTGTTAAATGTTAATATTCCCAGTTCACTTCCTATTTCTATTAATTTTTTTAAGTTGCCTATATCTACTAATGGAACATCTCCATATAAAATTAGTGTTTTCTCGCCTTTTAATTTTGGAACCGCATGTTTCACTGCATCGCCTGTTCCTAATTGGCTTTTTTGTAATATCCAATTTACTTTTTCCTTGGATAAAGTTTTTTCAACACTTTCAGCTTTATGTCCAACAATCACATTAATACTTTCTGCCTTTAGTTTTTTAGCAATATCAATAACATACTGAAGCATAGGTTTTCCAGCTAAATTATGAAGAACCTTTGGCTTTTCTGAAAACATCCTTGTACCCTTTCCAGCAGCAAGAATAACTATACTTAATGACATTTGATTACCTTTTTTTATTTAAAGTATAAACAAAAAAAGCAGCTCTAAGCTGCTTTTTTTTGTTTAGCTCATAAAGCTAATGCTTAATCTTTCTTAACTTTTCTATTGCTTGAATCTGAGCTAGTGCCTCGGTAAGTTCAGCTTGGGCTTTAGCATAGTCCACGTCAGAGCTTTTATTCTTCATTGCTTCTTCTGCCGCTTTTTTTGCTTTTGCAGCTTTATTCTCATCTAAATCTTTTGCCCTAATTGCTGTGTCAGATAAAATAGTAATTATTCCAGGTTGGACTTCTAGAATGCCGCCCGACACATAAATTAATTGTTCTTCTTTTTTGTCCGCTAACTTAATTTTTAATGAGCCAGATTTTAATGTAGTTATCATGGGGGCATGATTTGGATAAATACCAACTTCACCCATTTTTGCTGGTGCCACCACAAATTCAGCTTCACCGGAAAATATAGACTCTTCTGCACTTACAACATCAATTTGGATTGTATTTGACATGTTTATTAAATTGTTTTGGCTTTTTCAACGGCTTCTTCAATGCTTCCAACCATATAAAATGCTTGCTCTGGAAGCTCATCATACTCGCCATCTACAATTGCCTTAAATCCTTTAATTGTATCTTTTAATGATACATATTTACCTGGTGCACCAGTAAAAACTTCCGCAACATGAAATGGTTGCGATAAGAACCTTTGAATTTTTCGTGCTCTACCAACTGCTAATTTATCTTCAGGTGACAACTCATCCATTCCTAAAATGGCAATAATGTCTCTTAATTCTTTATATCTCTGTAAGGTCGACTGAACTGACCGTGCTACCGCATAATGTTCTTCGCCAACAACTTGAGGATCTAATTGTCTTGAAGTTGAGTCAAGTGGATCTACTGCAGGATAAATACCTAGAGATGCAATATCCCTTGATAAAACTACAGTTGAATCCAAATGCTGGAATGTCGTAGCTGGAGATGGATCAGTTAAATCATCTGCTGGCACATATACAGCTTGAATAGATGTAATAGAACCAGTTTTTGTTGATGTAATTCTTTCTTGTAATCTACCCATTTCATCTGCCAGTGTAGGTTGATAACCAACTGCAGAAGGCATACGACCCAATAGTGCTGATACTTCAGTACCTGCTAAAGTATAACGGTAAATATTATCAACAAAAAATAAGACATCTTTGCCTTCATCTCTAAATTTCTCAGCCATAGTAAGGCCTGATAGAGCCACTCTTAACCTATTGCCTGGAGGTTCGTTCATTTGGCCAAACACCATAGCTACTTTTGATTCTTTCATATTTTCTAGCTGAATGACTCCTGCTTCTGCCATTTCATGATAGAAATCATTACCTTCTCGGGTTCTTTCGCCAACGCCGGCAAATACAGATAAACCAGAATGTTCTTTAGCAATATTATTAATTAATTCAAGCATATTAACGGTTTTTCCAACACCTGCACCCCCAAACAAACCTACTTTACCTCCCTTTGCAAAAGGGCACATGAGATCAATAACCTTAATGCCTGTTTCAAGTAACTCAATAGAAGGAGATAAATCATTAAATTCTGGTGCCTTTTGGTGAATAGACCTAAATTCTGTCGAGTCAATTTTTCCCACTTCATCAATAGGCCTACCTAATACATCCATAATTCTTCCGAGAGTACCTTCGCCTACTGGAACCTGAATTGGAGCGCCTGTGGAGCTAAATTGTGTGCCTCTCGATAATCCGTCGGAAGATCCCATGGCAATTGTTCTCACAATACCATCACCTAATTGTTGCTGAACCTCCAAAGTTAATCCTGGTTCCGCAGTAGAGTCTTTATCATCAATGATTAGTGCATCGTATACTTTTGGTAATTGGTCTCTAGGAAACTCAACATCCACAACAGCTCCGATACATTGAACTACTTTTCCAATTTGTTTAGCGCTCATTATTTATCCTTACTCATCATTATGTATATAGTTAAAAAAAATTTAAGAGACAGCTGCAGCGCCACTAACAATTTCTGATATTTCTTTAGTAATAGCTGCTTGTCTTGCTTTGTTATAAACCAACTTAAGTTCATCGATTACTGTATTTGCATTGTCAGATGCAGACTTCATTGCAACCATCCTTGCTGATTGTTCAGAAGCCATATTTTCTGTAACTGCGTGATATATATATGACTCAATATATCTCGAAATTAACTCGTCAATTACAGTTTTAGAATCTGGCTCATATAAATAATCCCAGGAACTATCTGGACTACCAAGTTTATCTCCAGTTAGCGGTAAAACTTGATCCATAATAGGCTCTTGCTTCATAGTGTTAATAAACTTTGTGTAGCAAATGAAAAGCTGATCAATTTCGCCCTCAATATAAGCATCTAACATTATTTTTATTGATCCTAAAAGACTATCTAATTCTGGCCGGTCACCAAGCCCAATAATATTAGATTTTAAGTCAGCTCCAACTCTAGTCATGAATCCAAGGCCCTTATTACCTATGGTACTAACCTGGACTTTTTTCCCATCTTTTTCCCAACTTTTCATTTGGGTGATTGATGTTCTTAGTACATTAGTATTTAAACCACCACATAAACCTTTGTCTGACGTTACTACAATTAAACCTATATTTTTTATCTGGTCTCTTGCTATCAAAAAAGGATGCTTATATTCAGACTGTGCATGAGATAAATGGGCTGTAATTTGACGAATTTTCTCAGCGTAAGGTCTGGCTGCTGACATTCTATCTTGCGCTTTACGCATTTTAGATGCAGCTACCATTTCCATTGCCTTAGTGATCTTTCGTGTATTTTCTACACTTTTAATCTTGGTTCGTATTTCTTTACTTCCTGCCATTTATTATCCTTATTTAAAAAGCGTTTGAAGCTTTAAATTCCTCGACCGCTTTAGTAAGTTTTTTCTCATCGTCTTCTGATAATACTGATGATTTTTCAATACTATCAATCACAACTTTATATTTTGAAGCTAAAAATCCATGAAGTGCATTCTCAAATGATAGAACTTTTTCAGTAGGGACGTCATCAAGATATCCTTTGTTCGCAGCAAATAGGGTAACTGCCATATTTGAAACTGTTAATGGAGCATATTGCGCTTGCTTCATTAGTTCAGTAAACATTTTTCCTCTTTCAAGTTGCTTTCTAGTTGCTTCATCTAAATCAGAAGCAAATTGTGCGAATGCTGCTAACTCTCTATATTGAGCTAATGCTAATCGAACACCACCACCAAGTTTTTTTATAACTTTAGTTTGTGCAGCTCCACCAACTCTGGATACAGATATACCTGCATTAATAGCTGGCCTAATACCTGCATTAAATAGATCACTTTCTAAGAAAATTTGTCCATCTGTAATTGAAATAACATTTGTTGGAACAAAAGCAGAGACGTCTCCAGCTGCTGTTTCAATAACTGGAAGTGCAGTCAACGATCCTGTCTTACCCTTTACCTTTCCTTTTGTAAACTTTTCAACATAATCTTCATTAACACGAGCAGCCCGCTCTAGCAATCTAGAGTGAATATAAAACACATCTCCAGGATATGCTTCACGACCTGGAGGTCTTCTTAACAACAATGAAATTTGACGATATGCGATTGCTTGTTTAGTTAAATCATCATATACAATCAGCGCATCTTCGCCACGATCTCGATAGTATTCTCCCATCGTACATCCCGCATAAGGGGCTAAAAACTGAAGAGCAGCAGAATCAGATGCTGATGCTGATACCACGGTTGTATATTCCATAGCTCCGTTTTCTTCAAGCTTTCGAACAACGTTCATTATTGTTGATGCTTTTTGACCAATAGCAACATAAATACACTTCATGTCTTGGCCTTTTTGATTAATAATTGCATCAATTGCGACTGCTGTCTTACCTGTTTGTCTATCACCAATAATTAGCTCACGTTGACCTCTACCAATAGGTACCATTGCATCAATTGCTTTTAAGCCTGTTTGAACCGGTTGTGATACAGACTTTCTAGCAATTACGCCAGGAGCTACTTTTTCAAGCTTATCTGTTTCTTTTGTTTTTACAGGGCCTTTTCCGTCGATTGGATTACCCAAGGCATCCACAACACGACCTATTAGTTCTGGGCCAACAGGAACCTCTAGAATTTTTCCTGTACATTTGCATACATCACCCTCAGAGATATGCTCATAATCGCCTAAAATAACTGCTCCAACCGAGTCTCTCTCAAGGTTTAATGCAAGACCGAAAGTATTTCCAGGAAATTCAATCATCTCCCCTGACATAACATTTGATAACCCGTGAATACGAACAATTCCGTCAGTTACTGAGACAACGGTACCTTGTGTTCTAGCCTCAGAGCTAACTGAAAAATCTTTTATTCGATTTTTAATTAATTCACTTATTTCCGATGTTGATAACTGCATTACATTAATCTCCTGGTTTTGAGCTTAAGCCTTCAAATTATAGGCTAAGTTTAATAATTGTCCTTTGACAGAGGCATCAATAACGGTATCACCAACATGAATGATGCTGCCGCCTATTATTTCCTCATCTACTGTTACATTCGCTTCAATTTTCTTCTTGAATTTTTTTTCAAGACTTTTAATTAACTCGTCAACTTCTTTTTTTGATGGCTTGGAAGCAAAAACTAAATTAGCCTCAATTGATCCTTGATCTAAATCTTTTAGCTCATCAAACATTCTTGAGATAGTACTTATAATGCCCAATCTTTTATTCTCAACAAGAAGTTTTAAAAGATTTACACCTTCTTTTGAAAGATCTTTACCTATTAAGTCAATCAATAACTTTTCTTTTTCATCATCCACAATTTGTGGGTTACTAACAAACGATAAAACATCTTCATGATTAATAATAGATGTCATCAATTTCAGCATATCTGACCACTTATCAAGTTTCTTAGTTTCTTTTGCAAGATTAAAGATTCCAGCACTATATGGACGAGCTATTGTTGAAATTTCTGCCATTTAACTATAGTTCCTTCGCTAACTTGGTGAGCATCGCAGAATGATCTTCTTTTTTAATTTCTTTTTGAAGAATTTTTTCTGCTGCAGAAATGGCTAGCTGTGAAACTTCTGCTCTTAACGATTCTTTAGCCCTATTAATTTCTTGATCAATTTCTGATTTACCTCCAGCAACAATTCGGTCAGCCTCAACCTTTGCTTCTGTCTTTGCTGCATCAACTATTTCATTAGCTCTTTTTTCAGCTTGGCCTATAATTTCAGCCGACTTTTGCTTTGAAATGTTTAGCGATTCCTGGTTCTTTTTTTCCGCAATTTCAAGAGATGCTTTCCCTTCATGAGCAGCAGCTAAACCATCAGCAATTTCTTTTTGCCTAGTTTCTATTGCCTTAAGCAATGGCGGCCAAACAAACCGAACAGTGAACCAAATTAATATAGCAAACGCTAGAGCCTGCGCAATTAAAGTAAAATTAATATTCATTTAAACTCCAACTTTTTTAAAATGCTTTATAGAAAATTAAATACTTTTTAATTAGCTAATAACGCTTAGTAATGGGTTAGCAAAAGCAAACATCATAACGATACCAACACTAATAATGAATGAAGCATCAATCAAGCCAAGCAATAAAAATACCTTTGTTTGTAGTTGAGGGATCATTTCTGGCTGTCTTGCGGCACCATCTAAGAAGCTTGCACACATTATGCCAATACCGATACATGCGCCAAGTGCGCCTAAACCAACCATAAGGCCCAAGCCAATAGCTGTGTAAGATTGAATCATTGCTAAATGTTCCATGTTTTTTCCTTTATGTTAAAAATTAAAATTTTTCCTACTCCTACTACTAATGGCCTTCATGTGCCATAGACAAATATACTACTGTGAGCATCATAAACACAAATGCCTGTAATGCAACAATCAGTATATGAAATATTGCCCATCCTGCTCCTAATAATGCGCTAAAAAAGACTCCAAAAATTCCTGAAGCTGCCAACATACCAATGAGAAGAAAAATTACTTCCCCTGCATACATGTTTCCAAATAGCCGCAACGAATGAGATAACGGCTTAGATACATATTCAATCATATTAAATAAAAAATTGGCAGGCCACACAAAAGGATTAGAGCCAAAAGGAGCACAAAATAAATCATGTAGCCAACCTTTTAAACCGTGAACCTTAATGCCAAAAAATATCATTAAAAACCAAACGCCGAGAGCTAAAGCAAAAGTTGTATTTACATCAGAAGTTGGGACATTTCTCCAATACTCTACTTTAAACACTACATTATATATTGTAGCCATAATATCAATTGGCAAGAAGTCCATAGCATTCATCATTAAAACCCAAACAAAAACTGTTAATGCTGCGGGAGCTATAAATGCATGCCTGTTTCCACTAAATGAGGTTTTGACTTGATCATCAATAAATCCAAAAAGGAGCTCTATAAATGCTTGCCTTTTAGTTGGGATGCCCGCGGTCGCTTTCCTTGCTACTAACCATATAAGCCCCATACTAATAAGACCTAAAAGAACTGCCATAACAACTGAGTCAACGTGCATAGTCCAAAAGGGATGTTCCCCAAAACTTACTTCGTTGAAAGCAAGATGATGACCAATATAATCAGAAGGTGTATTGTATGTACTTCCAGCCACTAGGTATTATTCCTTTTTATCAATTTTAATATTATCAATATTTGATATCGCAATAGCTGATATCAATGCCGCTGCAATTAATCCAAAAACTAACGCCATTGGAACTAGATCACTATAAAACTTAAATTCTAACCAAAGTACAACCAATATAAGTAGTATCTTAATAGCTTCTGCTTTTAAAGCATTTATAACAATGCTAGCTGGATTGTCTTTATTTTTTTTATTCGCAATAGGACTCGCTACTACTACCCCTAAAACCACAGGCATTATACCTGCTAACAAGGATAACCCAGCGTGTATTGTAAATATAAATCCTAAAATTATTGCTACAACAATACCAAAGACTAATTGCCTAACAATCATTTTTTTGTATGTCATGGGCAAGAAATCTAATTTTTTAGTTAGTGCCTGAAGCTCATTCATCGAGATTAAGTTTATACTTATACAAAATTTGAAATTCTCTATGTATTTGCTTCATCAGTCAAGCTCTTACATAGATTATTTTAATTTCTTTAGTACCCTATCTAATGACTCTAAATTTGGATAATTAATTTTTAAAATACCATTTCCCTTTGTTTTATGCTGAATACTAACCTTCATACCTAATTTCTCAGATAACTCATTTTCTAAAACCGATATATCTTTATCATTATTTTTTATCTTCTTACTGGTTGAGGTTTTTGAATTAGCTACTAGTTTTTCAATATCTCTTACAGTCAATTTTTGTATAATAATTTTTTGGCACAACATTGCTTGCTCATCCAAACCCAAGGATAATAGTGCTCTTGCATGTCCCATTTCGATTTTATTATTTAATAGTTCGTCCTGAACATGTCCGCTTAAATTAAGTAAGCGCAATATATTAGATACTGCAACGCGCGATTTACCTAAAACATCTGCGGCAGACTCATGGGTCATTTTAAATTCATCAATTAACCTTTTAATGCCTCTCGCCTCTTCAATTATATTTAGATCTTCTCTTTGAATATTTTCAATCAATGCCATCGCTAAAGCAGATACGTCAGGTATTTCTTTAATTAATACTGGAACTAAATTAATGCCAGCACGCTTAGAAGCCTGCCATCTTCTTTCTCCAGCAATTATTTCATATTTTTCATTTTCTGCTTTTCTTACCAAAATTGGCTGCATAATTCCTTGCGATTTTATCGATTCCGTTAACTCATTTAGAGTTTGTTCATTCATAACCGTTCTTGGCTGATACTTACCTGGTACAAGTTGTTTTGTTGGCAGCATCATTAAGCCCTCGTTATTTAACTCATTATCTTCTTCATTATTAGCTAACAAAGCATCTAAACCCCTACCTAAACCTTTATTTTTCATTGTTTATACCCTTTAAAATTTCATCTGCTAGCGCCAAATAGGCTCTTGCTCCTTTTGACGACTTATCATATGAGATAACTGATTTACCATGGCTTGGAGCTTCCGCCAACCTTACATTTCTCGGAATAATTGTTTTATATACTTTAGAGCCAAAATGCGCTGATAGTTGATCTGACACTTGTTTAGCCAGTGTATTACGCCTATCAAATAACGTTCTAAGTAGCCCTTCTATTTCAATATTTGGATTTAAACTTTTCTTTACTTTTTTGATTGTATTAACTAAATCAGACAACCCCTCTAAAGCATAATATTCACATTGCATTGGAATTACGACTGAATTTGCAGCTACTAAAGCGTTAACAGTTAATAAACTTAATGCGGGAGGGCAGTCAATTAAAATAAAATCGTACGCGTTATCTAAAGACTCAATTTCTTTCTTTAATATGTATTCTCTTCGTTCAATATCTACTAATTCAATCTCTGCACCCGCTAAAGCTTGATTTGCAGGGCATACATCAAATAAGCTTTCTTTTGACTTTATAATGCTGTTATTCAACGATGATCTTCCAATAAGAACATCATAAATAGAATATTTAATTTCAGATTTATTTATCCCCGCCCCTGAAGTTGCATTACCTTGAGGGTCTAAGTCTATCAACAGCACTTTCTTTTTCCTTGTTATTAGGCAAGCCGCTAAATTTACTGTTGTTGTAGTCTTCCCAACACCGCCCTTTTGATTTGATATTGCAAAAATACGCATAAAATTTAATTTACCCTAATTTATGATTTAAATTTTGAACTGTTACTAAGTATCTTTCTGCATCCATAAAAGGCACAGTGATTTTTTTAAGCTCAAATGGGAAGTCTATAGAATTCATTTCTTGATCGAGAACTTTTTTACTCTTCATAGCATACCAATACCCATCTTTTTTAATCAAAGGGCGAGTAAGTTTTATAAAAAAGTCCATTTCAGAAAAGGCCCTAGTTATAATTCCATCAAAATGATCTTTATGAGACATTTTCTCCACTCTATTATGAACTACTTCTGCATTCTTAATATCTAGTTCTCCAATTACCTGCTTGATAAAAGCCGTTTTTTTTCCAACTTTATCAACCAAAGTGATATGTGCTTCTGGCAACATAAGCGCCAATACAATTCCTGGCAAACCTGCTCCCGCGCCAACATCTAAAATTCGGCTCGATCTAATATAAGGCGTGACTGCCATACAATCTAAGAAATGATGGGTAATAACTTGTTGGGGCTCTTTTATTGCGGTTAAATTAAAAACTTTATTCCATTTTACTAATAAATCGTTGTAAATCAGTAGTTTACCTATTAATTTTCTTGTGTATTGTATTTTTAATTCATCTAACCCTGACATTAATAACTCTGATTTATCAAGCAACTTTTTCTTTTTCCCCAACATTAGCTTTACGATATTTTTTCTTTAAGTAAATTAATAAAATTGAAATCGTAGCTGCTGTAACCCCTGACATTCTTGAAACTTGGTCCATGGTTTCTGGACGATACTTAGCTAAAATTTCTCTGCCTTCGTTACTTAGCCCATGGATTTCATCATAATTTATGTCATTGGGTAATTTTACATTCAGTTGCTTCTTATTTTTATCTATTTCTGCTTGTTGCCTTACAATGTAACCTGAATACTTAGCTAAAATCTGAATTTGCTCTCTAACTTCAGTGATTTCATGTCCCTTTTCTCCAATAAGCTCCATCAAATCTTCGTAATTAATATTAGGTCGCTTTAACAGATCAAAAGCAGTATATTCTCTCACCATAGTCTTGCCTAGTTTCTGGATTTGCAATTTTTTATCTATTTCGGCAGGTTTTACAATTAATTTCTTAAGTCTTTTTTCTTCTTTAAGGTAACCGTCCCTTTTCCTACTAAAGTTTTCCCAGTGAACATCACAAATTAGCCCATAAGATCTTGCTTTTTCAGTTAACCTTAAATCAGCGTTGTCCTCCCTTAACAAAAGCCTGTACTCTGCCCGACTTGTAAACATCCTATACGGTTCTGTTACTCCTCGAGTAATCAAGTCATCAATCATAACGCCTAAATAAGACTCTTCTCTTGTTGGGGTCCAACTATCTTTTTCTTGAGCTTTCAAAGCAGCATTCATTCCAGCTATCAGTCCTTGGGCTGCCGCCTCTTCGTATCCAGTTGTCCCGTTAATCTGACCAGCAAAAAATAAGCCGCTTATTGCTTTTGTTTCTAAACTTGTTTTTAAAGCTCTTGGATCGTAATAATCATACTCAATAGCATATCCAGGTCTTAATATATGAGCGCCTTCTAAGCCCCTTATTGATTTCACTAACTCAAGCTGAACATCAAAAGGCAAGCTAGTAGAAATACCATTTGGATAAACCTCATGAGTATTTAGTCCTTCCGGCTCTATAAACACCTGGTGTGAATCTCTATCTGCAAACCGATGTATTTTATCTTCAACTGATGGGCAGTACCTAGGGCCAACTCCTTCAATGGTGCCGTTATACATGGGTGATCTATCTAGCCCTTTTCTAATAATTTCATGAGTTTCTTCATTGGTATGGGTAATCCAACAAGAAATTTGCTGGGGATGTTCAATTTTTGGATTAATAAAAGAAAAGTGAGGGGCAGGATTATCTCCAGGTTGTTCTAACATTTTTGTATAATCAATCGAACGTCCGTCTATTCTCGGCGGAGTGCCTGTTTTTAATCTGCCAACCGGTAACTTCAAATCTTTTAGTTTTTGTGCTAAAACTGAGGCAGCAGGATCTCCTGCCCTACCTGATTGGTAATTCTGCATTCCTACATGGATGAGGCCACCTAAAAAAGTACCAGCTGTAAGCACTATATTTTTAGCATGAAAAACTAACCCTATTTGAGTAACAACACCTTCTACTTTACTATTTTTTACAATCACATCTTCAACTGATTGTTGAAATAGCCATAAATTCTTTTGATTTTCTAAAACATTTCTTACTGCAGCTTTATATAAAACACGATCTGACTGAGCTCTGGTGGCTCTAACAGCAGGGCCTTTACTTTCGTTTAGAGTTCTAAACTGAATACCGGCAGCATCAGCAGCTCTAGCCATAATTCCACCCAAGGCATCAATTTCTTTTACTAAGTGTCCCTTGCCAATACCTCCAATCGATGGATTACATGACATTTGCCCCAGGGTTTCTATATTGTGAGTCAACAACAATGTTTTTTGCCCCATGCGCGCTGATGCTAGGGCTGCTTCCGTCCCAGCGTGGCCGCCTCCTATAACTATCACATCAAAATTGTTTGGAAAGTCCATTATCTAAAATTTTATTTATGTTAAAAAAGAATTTTACTGTATTTTATGAAATATAGATATTCGATTGTTTCACGTGAAACAATTTAATTAAAACTAGGCTACAAAGCATGGTTTCACGTGAAACATTTATTTTCCTATACAAAATTGACTAAATATCTCACCCAACAAATCATCAGATGAAAATTCACCTGTGATTGAAGATAAATGCTTTTGAGCTATTATGAGTTCTTCTGCGACTAGTTCTGGAGCGCCTAGATTAGCTAGTCCCAATTTAAGGGCGTCACTAACCAAAATCAATGCATCAACATGTCTCTTTCTTGCAATAAACAAACCTTCTGAATTTTCAGATACTTGAGTTTTTCCAATAATAGTAATTATATGATTTTTCAATAAAGTTAAGCCTTCACCATTTTTAGCAGAGAGATAGATAGTAACTTCTTCACCATTTTTTTCTATTCTTGATCTTTCCTGAACTAAATCAATTTTATTGAAGATAAAAAACTTTTTGATATCAGGTGGTAACTGCTTTAATAGCGCTTTTTCGTATTTTCCAACGCCTTTATTTGCTTCTACAATAACTAAGGCAATATGAGATTTTGCAACAGAGTCCCATGTCTTATCAATCCCAAATTTCTCTACGACATCATCCGTCTCTCTTAGCCCTGCTGTATCTGTGATATGAACAGGTATGCCCTCTAAGTTAATATCACTAGATATAGGGTCCCTTGTGGTTCCTGGAATATTGGTAACAATAGCTTTGTCTTCTCCAGACAATTGATTCATTAAACTAGATTTGCCAACATTAGGTTGGCCGATTAGTACTACATTAATACCATCCCTTAATAGTTGTCCCTGATGGGCGGTTAATAAAATTTCTGCCGTAGTTTCTGAAAGTTTTTTTAATTTATCTACTACCTTCCCCTCGGTAATGAAGTCAATATCTTCTTCAGGAAAATCTAAACATGCTTCAATGTACATACGAAGTTCAATTAATTTTTTAAGTAAGTCATTGATTTTAATAGAAAAGTCACCGCTCAAGGAATTTATTGCGCTTTTAGCTGCTGCATCGGTAGAAGCATTAATAAGGTCAACAACAGATTCGGCTTGAGCTAAGTCTAGCTTACTATTTAGGTAAGCTCTTTTTGTAAACTCGCCTGGACTTGCAATTTTTGCGCCAAATTGTATGCATACGTTTAGAATTAAATTTAATACGATTGGGCCGCCATGGCCCTGAAGCTCAACAACATCTTCCCCCGTAAATGAATGAGGGGACTTAAAAAATAGTACGAGCCCCTCATCTAATAATTGATCGTTAAGGTCTTTAAATTTTGAAAAATGAACTTTACGAGGTTGAATATCAATCTGACAAACTTTTTTTGCGATAGAAAGAGCCTTTGGGCCTGACATTCTAACGACCCCGATACCACCAACACCAGATGCGGTTGAAATTGCGGCAATAGTAAAAGGATCGTTAAGCATGACCTTTCTTTTTTAACGCTTCAGCGTGTATTTTTTTATTTACATACCATTGTTGTGTAATTGATAAAATATTATTTACCAACCAATATAAAACCAGTCCAGATGGAAAGAAAAAGAAAAATATACTAAACACAATTGGCATCATCATCATAAGTCTAGCCTGCATAGGATCCGTCGGCTTGGGGTTTAATTTAGTTTGCAAGAACATAGATGCAGCCATTAATAGTGGCAATACATAATAAGGGTCCTTAGAGGAAAGATCGGTGATGTACAGAAAGGAAGCATTTCTTAGCTCCACTGAACCCAATAAAACCCAATAGAGGGCAATAAACACGGGAATTTGGATCAATATTGGTAAACACCCGCCAAGAGGGTTAATTTTTTCTGTCTTATAGAGCTCCATCATTGCTTGTTGCATTTTTTGTTTATCATCACCAAATTTTTCTTTCATACTTTGAAGTCGTGGCGAAAGTTCACGCATCTGTCCCATCGACCGATAACTTGCTGCTGATAGAGGATAAAATAATAATTTAATTAAGACGGTTAATAAAATAATTGATAGGCCCCAATTAATAACCATTTTCTGAATCCCTGACATCACAGAAAATAAAGGGGATGCAATAAATGTTAACCACCCATAATCTACGGTATAAGGCATACCTTTAGCAGCTTGCTCTAAATCTGATTTGGCTTGGGGGCCAGCGTATAAATTAGAATCAAATACTACTCCCTCCCCAGCCATTAATTCATCCAAAGAGATAACAAGACCAGAAGCGTAAATATTATTAGCAATTTTTTTAGAATATAATTCTCTACTTTTATCATCACGAACAATCCACGATGATGCGAAGTACTGTTGAATTATCCCTATCCACCCATCATTAGCAGATATTGAAAAAGATTTTGAATCTACGTCGTCGAAGCTCAACTTATTAAAATTAAGATCATCAGTGTAATAAGCCGTACCAGTGTATTTAGGCATCATCGAAGAGCCTTGATTAGACTCACCATCATGAATTAATTGATAATAAGCACTCATCTTTAATGAATTATCTGAATTATTTTTTATGTCATAAGAAACTTTAATCAAATAACTATTTTTAGTGAAGGTATAAATTTTCTTCACCACTAAGCCATCTGCTTCATATGTAAATGGAACGACTAGAGTATCCGAACTCATTTGAAAATTATTTCGAGTTGAAGTAAAGACTGATTTATGTGTAGGTAAATTCTCGCCTAATAAGCCTGTTTGAGCAATATATAAAAGTGGATTTTGGGAATCACTCATTAACTGAAAGTAACCCTCAGAATCATCAGCTAAATAATTTTTTAAAGACAGGTTTCTTATGTCGCCTCCAACGGAACTAATGTCTATAGAATATAAATCCGTTTCAACCTTTATTAATTGACTTTTTTGGACAACATCTGTGCTTATAGGCTTTAGTGTTTTCTGAAAATCATTATTTTCATTTTTGACGGAAGGACTTGGAACACTGAGGTCGTTTTGTTGCTGTGGCTGTGTTTCAATATTTTTTTTCTGCCAAGAATCCCACAACAGTAGAACCGAAAAAGACAAAAGAACAAATAAAATCAAACGTTTAGTATCCATATTTACCTTAAATAATTATTTTGAGACTGGGTCAAAACCACCAACCTTACCTGGCCGACACCTTAAAATTCTTTTGAAACCTAAAAAACAGCCCTTAAAAAACCCAAACTTATATAAAGCATCAATTGTATACACTGAACATGTCGGAGTAAACCTGCAATGTGACCTAAAAAAAGGGCTCAAACATTGCTGGTAAGCCTTTATAAAAAAAATAAGTAATTTAACCATGTTATTTAATACTCGCAATCAAAGTCTTTATTTCTTGGTTTAAATCGTCAAACGAGTCTTTATAGAAAGACTTTCTTACTCTAATAATCATATCAAAAGAAAAGGGTTTTGATAGCTGATTCTTAATAATTTCTCGAATAGATCTACGCATATAATTTCGTTTGACAGCTAATGACTCTGATTTTTTAGAAACAATAAAGCCTAGGCGATAATCACCCAAGACATTAGGACAGAAATGTATAAACAAGTGAGGGGATGTTATTTTTTTTTTATGATTAAAAACAAATGAAAATTCATCTGGTGTTCTTAGCTTCAAGTTTTTTTTATTCGAAAGAATAAATTAAATACCTAAACGAACTCTTCCTTTAGCGCGTCTTGATGCTATTACAGATCGGCCGCCTCTAGTTTTCATTCTTACTAAAAACCCGTGTGTCCTTGCTCTTCTTACTTTCGATGGTTGATAAGTTCGCTTCATTATACTACTCCACTACGTTAATCTTTGAAGCCGAACATTACTCTACCAAGCAGCTTATGTCAATGATATAAATCAATATTTATTTAAAAAAGGTTGTGGATAACTTTAATAAATTACGCTAGTATGAATTTTGTTTAGCATGAGAACAGAGTTGAAATGAATACAGAAGAATTTTGGGCTCTATGCCTAAATAAATTTAATAAAAAATTAACCAAACAACAATTCAACACATGGATTAAACCCCTTGAATTTAAATTTGATAAAAATGATAAAAAATATAAAGTCATAGCACCTAATAAATTTGCAATCGAATGGATTAAAGACAGATTTTTAGACGAGCTAAGCGATCTGGCAGAAAAACACCTAGATCATAAAAAAATTATATTTATAACCGGTAGCAAAAAAACTTCAATAAAAGACACCCAAAACTTTCCTACCAATAGTCTAAAAGTAAAAAGCAACGCAAAGGCTACTGGTTTAAATAAAAACTTTAATTTTACTAATTTCGTTACAGGTAAAGCCAACCAACTAGCGGTTGCTGCAGCCAAACAAGTCGCAGAAAACCCTGGTACAGCTTACAATCCTTTATTTATATACGGAGGTGTAGGCTTAGGAAAAACGCATTTGATACATGCTATAGGCAACCACTTAAAAAGTATTACCCCAGACGCAAAACTTAAATACCTTCATGCCGAAAGATATGTTCATGACGTAGTTAAAGCTTATGAAAACAAATCGTTTGATGCATTTAAAAAAAACTATCACTCACTAGACCTATTACTAATAGATGATATTCAGTTTATTGGTAAAAAAAATAGAACTCAAGAAGAGTTCTTCTACGCATTTAACTCTCTAATTGAAAATAAAAAACAAATTATCATTACCTGTGACTCTTACCCAAAAGAAATACCTGGGGTTGATGACCGACTAAGGACAAGATTTAGTTGGGGCTTAACGGTAGCAATTGATCCCCCTGAACTTGAAATGAGAGTTGCCATTTTATTAAAGAAAGCAAGTGAAAATAAAATTAATCTACCAGATGAGGTTGCATTTTTTATAGCGAAACAAATAAGATCAAATGTAAGGGAATTAGAAGGCGCTCTTAACAGAATAGTAGCAATGTCAAACTTTACCGGAACTGATATTAATATAATATTAGCAAAAGAATCGCTCAAAGATTTAATTGCTGTTAGGGGAAGGCAGGTAAGTGTTGAAAATATTCAGAAAACAGTTGCAGAATACTATAAAATAAAAATAGCTGATATTTTAAGTAAAAAAAGATCAAGAAACTTCTCAAGGCCAAGACAAATTGCAATGAGCCTTACAAGAGAACTTACGAATTTAAGTTTCCCAGAAATTGGGGAAGCTTTTGGTGGAAGACACCACACCACTATAATGCATGCTTGTGATGAAATAGAGAAACAAAGACTAAAAGATCAAAACATAGGACAGGATTTAGGTTTTTTAACTCAGGTTTTAAGAGGATAATGTATAAGTTGTGTATAAGTTGTGTATTAGAATACGGTTAACCAAGAAATAAATATAAAACTTAAAACTATGCACAATTCATCCACAGTAAAGTGATGACAAACACATAGGTTTAAAAGTTAGCTAAATTATTGTTTTTAAATAAAAATAATACTTAAAAACAAATAAAATAGCTTATTATTATTATTATTATCTAAAAACTATATATAAAGAAAATACTATGGATATAAAAATTAACAGAGATATTTTACTTTCACCCTTAAGTAATGTTTCTGGAATTATAGAAAAAAAACATACATTACCAATATTATCTAATTTACTTATAGAAGGTGAAAACGGAATAATTAAATTTATCGCTACTGATTTAGAAATGCAAATTTCACTAGCAATAAAAACTGAAGTAAAAGAAAGGTTTGAAACAACAATTTCTGCTAGAAAGTTATTTGATATCACGAGGTCTTTACCAGAAGGAAGTCAATTAGATTTTAAAATAGAAGAATCTAAGGTTTTAGTTAAAGCAGCTAAAAGTAGGTTTAACCTCCAAACACTTCCCGCAAAAGACTACCCGGTCATGAAAAAAAATGAAGAAGAAAACACTTCGTTTTCACTTAGTCAAAAAATTTTTAAAGAACGCCTTAAAGAAGTTGATTTTTCAATGGCTCAGCAGGATATAAGGTATTATCTAAATGGCTTATTATTTGAAGTAGACGGGAAAAAAATTAACATAGTTGGTACTGATGGCCATCGTCTAAGCTTTACATCATCTTCACTTAAGAGCCCAGTAGAGAAGATACAAACTATAATCCCAAGAAAAACAATCTTAGAGCTTATTAAGTTATTAGATGAAACAGACAACCAAGTTGAAATTACCATTAGTAAAAATCAGGCTACTTTTGAATTTAACGAAATTAATTTAATTACAAAGGTGATTGATGGAAAGTTTCCAGATTACAATAGGGTTATACCCGTAGGACATGAAAATATTTTTGAAATTGACCGACAAGAACTTTTGGCGTCTATGCTAAGGGCATCAATTCTATCTAACGAAAAATTTCGCGGCATTACAATGCAGGTTGCAGAAAATAATTTAAAACTAATAAGCTCAAACAGTGACCAAGAAAAAGCAGAAGAAGAAATAGAAATTAAATATAGTGGCACCCCTATAGACATAGGGTTTAATGTTACTTATTTAATAGATGTTTTAACAAACATACAGTTTGAAAAATTACATTTTGCATTTAATGATTCAAGCAGTAGTTGCCTTGTAACAATTCCAAATAACGAAGATTACAAGTACGTTGTAATGCCAATGAGAATATAGTGAACCTAAAAGGAACTCGATGACTAAGCAAGAAGATTTAAATAACGAAAAATACAATTCTGACAGCATAAAGGTTTTAAAAGGGCTTGACGCTGTAAGAAAAAGACCCGGCATGTATATTGGTGACACATCAGATGGTAGTGGTTTACACCACATGGTTTTTGAAGTTTTAGATAATGCCATAGATGAGTCATTAGCTGGTCACTGTAATGAAATCAAAGTTATCATCCACCCGGATAATTCGATAACTGTTACAGATAACGGCCGTGGAATTCCAACAGATGTAAAAGAAGATGATGAGTTTAAAAGGTCGGCAGCAGAAATTGTAATGACAGAGCTTCATGCGGGCGGGAAGTTTGATCAGAACTCCTATAAGGTTTCTGGTGGGCTTCATGGGGTAGGTGTTTCTGTCGTAAATGCTCTTTCTGACTGGTTAAAACTAAAGGTTTATAGAAATAAAAAAATTCATGAAGTTGAGTTTAAAAGAGGGAATATTGTTGCTCCTCTAAAGATATTGGGCGATACAGATAAGACTGGTACAGAAGTAACCTTTATGCCTTCAGCAGAAACCTTTGTTAATGTTGATTTTCATTTTGATTTGTTGGCAAAAAGAATTCGAGAATTATCCTTCTTAAATAATGGCGTCAACATAGATTTGATTGATCATAGAAGTGGAAAAACAGAAAACTTTGCCTCTTCTGGCGGCATAAAAGGTTTTGTGGAGTACATGAATCGATCTAAGTCTAGCCTCCATGAAAACGTTTTTTATGCTGAGAGTGTTGAGAAAGACGGCGTTACTATGGAAGTTAGTATGCAGTGGAATGATAGTTATGGAGAAAACGTACAGTGTTTTACAAATAACATACCTCAGCGAGACGGAGGAACTCATTTAACTGGGTTAAGAGCTGCTCTTACTAGAACAATTAACACCTATATTGAGTCAAACGAATTAGCAAAAAAAGCCAAAGTGGAAACGGGCGGTGACGATATGAGGGAGGGCCTAGTGTGTGTTTTGTCTGTTAAGGTCCCTGACCCAAAGTTTTCTTCTCAAACTAAAGACAAACTAGTTTCAAGCGAGGTTCAGCCAATTGTTTCAGATGTGGTTGGAAAAAAGCTAACAGAATTTTTATTAGAACACCCAAAAGACGCAAAAATTATTTGCAATAAGATAGTAGACGCCGCACGAGCAAGAGAAGCGGCAAGAAAAGCAAGAGATATGACAAGAAGAAAGGGTGTAATGGACTCTATGGGTCTACCGGGAAAGTTAGCAGATTGTCAGGAAAAAGATCCTTCCCAGTGTGAAATATATTTAGTGGAGGGAGATTCTGCCGGGGGCTCAGCTAAACAAGGAAGAGATAGAAAGAACCAAGCTATTTTGCCATTAAAAGGAAAGATTCTTAATGTAGAAAAAGCACGTATAGACAAGGTCTTGTCTTCCCAAGAAATTGTTACCTTAATCACAGCTTTGGGCACAGGTATTGGGGCAAGAAAAGAAGGAAGTGATGAGGGCTTTAATATAGAGAAGTTAAGGTATCACCGCGTAATCATTATGACTGACGCCGATGTTGATGGAGCCCATATTAGAACCTTACTTTTAACTTTCTTTTTTCGGCAAATGTTTGAGTTGGTGGAAAGAGGGCACATTTATATTGCTCAACCGCCTCTTTATAAAGTTAAACAGGGTAAGGATGAGCGCTATTTAGAGGGCGAGCAGGATTTAGATCAATATCTCGTGGAGTCAGCTTTAAAGGAAGCTACATTATTAACGAGGGCAGGCGGAGATGTCTTAAAAGATGACGCTCTGGCGAATATTGCAAAAGAGATGGTGTTGACTGAAGCAATCATTAGAAGACTTGCCTCAAGATATGATGAGTCACTTATAAGAGCGGTTCATGTTTTGGGCCCCCTCAACCTAGAAGACGAAAAAGAGACAACTAGATATTCATCTGAATTAAAAGAATTAATGTTGCTTGATAACATTAATTTTGAAGTGAAAAAAAATGAAGATTCAAATAAATATTTTATTGAAATTAATCAATTCGTCCATGGAAATTTACAAGTAAGTAGGTTGGATGAAGAATTTTTAATGGGCGGAGAATATAAACAAATTATTACCTCTTCAGAATTAACTAAAGATTTAATTGGGCCGGGTGCGATAATAACTAGAGGCGAAAAATCAGCGCCAGTAGATAACTTTCACGATGCGTTAACTTGGTTAATTGCCGAAGCTAAGCGTAATTTAGGTATTCAACGATATAAGGGTTTAGGAGAAATGAATCCAGAGCAGTTGTGGGAAACTACGATGGATCCGTCAGCAAGAACACTTCTACAGGTTACTATTGAAGACCTTATGGCGGTAGAAGAAACTTTTTCTAAGCTAATGGGCGATGATGTAGCTCCAAGAAGAGCGTTTATAGAGAGTAATGCACTTGGAGCAAATAATATTGATATATAAAGTTCAACATGACCTTAAGAGAGCTTAGATTTATAGTTTCTGTGGCGCAAGAGAAAAATTTTCGAAGAGCCGCAGATATAAGTTTTGTAAGCCAGCCAGCTTTAAGTTTGGCAATAAAAAAAATAGAAAATGAATTGGGTGTTTTAATTTTTGAAAGAAATCGAACCGAAGTTTCCATTACTGTAATTGGTGAAAAAATACTTAGGCAAGCAATTATTGTTTTAGACGAAGCAGAGAAAATTAAAGAATTAGCTGTAATGAGTAAAAAAGATTTTAAAGCTCCATTTAGATTAGGTTTAATATACTCAATCGCACCATATTTGCTACCACTAATAATTCCCCTACTAAAAAAAGAAGACTCAAATTTTTCTTTAGAGATTGAAGAAAATATAACTAAAAATTTAGAGGAACAATTAAAAAAGGGCACAATAGATGCCGCCATAATAGCTTTACCTCTAGAGCTTTCAGGAATGGAGACCGTACCTTTGTATCATGAGCCTTTTGAGGCAATTGTACCTAGTCAACATGATTGGGCTAATAGAAAGGAAGTTAAATCAACAGATTTGGCTAATCAGAAAGTTTTATTGCTCGACAACACTCATTGTTTCAGTAACCAAGTTTTGGAGGCATGTCCTGGCTTGAATAAAAATAGTCAAATTTTTTCTGGTAATTCGTTAGAAACAATCAGGAATATGGTTGCTTCGAATTTAGGTATATCTGTTTTACCTAAAAGTGCAACTAGTCAAAAATACACTGACCCAATGATAAAAATTATTCCATTTAAAAGCCCTGCTCCTTTTAGAACTGTAGCCCTAGCTTATAAGAAAAGTACTATTAAAAACAATGAGATTAATGAGGTTACCAAAATAATTCAATCGTTAAGTGTTGATGCCTTTAAATTACTATAAAACTATTTTATTTAAAATAACCTGAGTTTGACTAATAATATAATCTTTTAATAATTCCACAGACCGATTTAACGTGGTTGGGCGAAGTGTAACTACATGCCACTTTCTATTTATTGGTGTATTGGTTACATCTAGTATTTTTAATTCACCATTTTTTAATTCACTCGCTAGCGTGTGTCTAGAAACAAAAGATATTCCAAGGTCAGCAATTACTGCTTGCTTAATACTTTCATTACTAGACATCTCCATGATTATCTTTGGGTCTATTGCATGATCGTTTAAAAAAGTTTCCATGTGAGCTCTAGTACCAGAACCTTTTTCTCTTGTTATTAGCTCAAAATTACTAAGTTGTTCAGGCTGGATTTTTTTTATGCCAGCTAGGGGGTGATTTGGGCTAGAAATAAATACGTGAGGGTGATCTGCTAAGGTATAAACTTTAGTGTTAATTTCTTTTGGGACTAATCCCATTATAGCTATGTCAATATTTCCATCTCTAAGTAACTCTATAAGTTGATCTCTATTTCTGACTTCTAAAATAAATTTGTATTGGGGATACTTTTTTCTAAATTGTTTAAGGACCTGGGGTAAAAAATATTGTGCTGTACTAATTATTCCAACTTTAATTACTTCAATATCACCACCTTTTAATTGTGAAAGAACTCTTTCAGTTTCATTCAGTGTTTGCAGTATATGGCGCGCATAATTTAAAAAATATTCACCAGCTGAAGTTAAACTTAATTTTCTGCCATCTTTGATAAATAATTCCACATCAACAATTGACTCTATTTCTTTCATTTGCATAGAAATAGCAGGTGGGGAAATATGAATTTCTTCAGCAGCGCGGGTAAAATTTTTATGCTTTGCTGCCGAAACAAAGATACGGAGTTGACGTGATGAAATATTTATCATTAAGAATATCTTATTATTAAATTAAGTAATTAATACTTTACCTTAACCTTAAAACACTTTAGAGTCAATTTACTATGATGGCTTACAGTTATTAGGTATTATTAAATTTAAAATATTTGAAAAAACACATTATAAGTTTGGTGAAAAAGCAAACATACCTGAAGCATTAATATTATTAAAAAAGAAATGTTATGGAATCAAGAATTTTCGAACCTAAAAAAGTATAAATTTTATGAATCTTCAAAAATTTTTAATTAATCAAGAAATTTCCGAGAATTTAAAAGAAGGAATTAATTGTATTACAAGATCTATAATAAAAACGAGTAGTATTATTGAAACAGCACCTTTATTAAAAAATCTAGGTAAGCTAAAAAAAATAAACATACAAGGAGAACAACAAACAAAACTGGATGTAGACTCAAATAATATTTTTATTGATGAATTAAAGAAAACAAAATCAGTTATTGGGGCTGTATCAGAAGAAATTGATGAAGAAATTATTTTTGATAAAGTTAGGTCTGAAAAGCAACTTTTAGTTTTTTTCGATCCCCTAGATGGATCGTCAAATGTTGAAGCAAACGCTTCTGTAGGATCAATTTTTTCAGTATATGAAGTACCCCATAAAAATAAATTGAATAAAAAAGATTTTTTACAAAAGGGTAAGAAACAAATAGCCGCAGGCTTTAGTGTCTTTGGTCCGTCTATACAACTTATAATTACTTTTGGAAAAGGCGCATTCAAATTTTGTTTAGATAGAGAGAAAAATAATTTTGTGATGGTTGATGAAAATATAAAGATACCCATGGAAGCTGAGGAATTTTCTATCAACATGAGTAACGAAAGATATTGGGGAGCTTCGATTAAAAAATATATTAAGGATTGTCAACTAGGAGCTGTTGGGCCTAGAGGTAAAAATTTTAATATGCGTTATATCGCTTCTTTAGTTGCTGACGTAAATCGAATATTAACGCGGGGTGGAATTTATTTATATCCTCGAGACAATAAAGATTCAAAGCAATTAGGCAGACTTAGATTAATGTATGAAATTAATCCGATGGCGTTTATTGTGGAGCAATGTAATGGTTTGTGTACCGATGGAATTGAAGATATTTTAAATATTCAGCCTCAAAGTATTCATGAAAGAGTCCCAGTAGTTATTGGAGCAAATAATGAGGTAAAGTTAGTGTCAGATTATTATCAACAACATCAAAATAGTGTTTTATAAAATGAGATCTATTAAGTAAGGGGAAAGATTATGTCTAAAAAATATCCAGTTATTGCAATTACAGGCTCATCTGGGTCTGGCACCTCTACTGTTAGAGATAGTTTTCAGCATATCTTTACTCGGGATGGTATTGATGCTGACATCATTGAGGGGGATGCTTTTCATAGACACGAAAGACATGAAATGGATGGGCTTATTAAAAAGAATCGACATAATTCAGAAATAGATTTTAGTCATTTTAGTCCAGACGCTAATTTATTAAGTGATTTAGCAAAAACATTTCATCAATTTGGTAAAAATGGAAAATATAAAACTCGTCATTATGTTCATACCGAAGAGCAGGCTATAATTTTTAAACAAAAAACAGGGAGCATGACCCCATGGGAAGATGCAAGCTCAGAATTATTATTTTATGAAGGACTTCATGGTGGATACGTAGGGCCAGGAGCAGACGTAGCTAAACATGTTGATTTACTTGTTGGAGTTGTTCCAATTATTAACTTGGAGTGGATACAAAAGTTACATCGTGATAACAGGGTCAGGGGATACTCCAAAGAAGCTGTTATCGATACGATATTAAATCGTATGCCAGATTATATTAATTATATCGCGCCGCAATTCTCCAGAACACATATAAACTTCCAAAGAGTTCCAATGGTTGATACTTCAAATCCCTTCATAGCTAAGGATATACCAAACGCAGACGAGAGCTTTGTTGTAATACGTTTTGATAACCCTAAGGGCGTAGATTTTAATTATTTGTTAAGAATGCTTCATGGATCAATGATGACAAGACCAAATACAATTGTTGTTCCAGGAGGAAAAATGGGATTAGCGATGCAATTCATTTTTACCCCACTTATTAGAGAACTTAATGAAAAAAGGAAAAAAAGTTGACCCATATAACTTTAAAAAAATTACTTGCTCAGGCAGCTAAAAAAAGCTACGGTGATAACGCAGAGGCTTTATTAAGTATGGGTAATATAAATGGTGGTTTATTAGTCAGATACTCAATTGATGCAAAAAAATTAACTGGTATATGTAAAACAGCCGAACAATTAAGATGTGGAGATAGCTCTAGATGATTATTGGTATTTTAAAAGAAACCATTAGTGGTGAGGCAAGAGTTGCCGCTACCCCTGAAACAGTAAAAAAAATGCTTCTTCTTAAGAGTGATGTTCTGGTTGAAGAAGGCGCAGGAGATCTAGCTGCAATTCCAGATAAAATGTTTGTTGAGGCGGGAGCTACAATTAGTAACCGATCAAATGTTTTAAAAGCTGATCTAATTTTACAAGTTAGACCCCCTGAGGCAAAAGATTTAGAGCGGTTAACCTCCAAACAATATGTCGTGGGTTTGCTGGAGCCTTTTAATAAAAAATTAACTAAAGATTTTTTAGATAAGAACATTACTGCTTTTGCATTAGAGGCATTACCAAGAAATACTAGAGCTCAATCTATGGATGTTCTATCATCTCAAGCAAATATTGCAGGGTATAAGGCAGTAATTTTAGCTGCAGATTATTATAAAAAATTTATGCCTATGTTAATGACAGCTGCTGGAACTGTAAAAGCGGCTAGAGTGATAGTGTTAGGTGCAGGAGTTGCTGGTTTACAGGCAATTGCTACAGCTAAAAGACTTGGAGCAATAGTGGAGGCATCTGATGTGAGGCCTGCTGTTAAGGAACAAATTGAATCATTGGGGGCAAAATTTATTGATGTTCCTTATGAGACTGAAGAAGAAAAAGTGAATGCTTCTGGCAAAGGTGGATATGCAAAACCAATGCCTAGATCATGGCTAGTCCGCCAAGCACAATTAGTAGCAGAAAAAGCTACTAATTCAGATATTATAATTACATCAGCACTGATACCGGGTAAAGCCCCACCTCAATTAATTGACAGTCAAACTGTCCATAGTATGAAGCCAGGCTCTGTAATTGTAGATATGGCGGCAGGAATGGCGGCAGATGGTTCAGGGAATTGTCCACTTACCAAGGTGAATGAGATTATAAGTATTAACGGGGTTACTTTGATTGGATTAAACAATTTACCAAGTATGTTGAGTTCAGATGCATCAGCACTATATTCAAGAAATATTTTTGAATTCGTTAAATTATTAATCAACGAATCAGGAAATTTATATATTAATTTAGAAGATGAACTAGTTTCAGGGTGCTTGCTAACGAAAGAAGGCAACTCAATTAATTAAAGGAAGTTATATGGCTGAATTATTAACGATACAAAATATTACAATTTTCGTATTAGCAATTTTTGTGGGGTATCACGTTGTTTGGAATGTCACGTCTGCTTTACACACGCCGCTAATGTCTGTAACGAATGCAATTTCTGGAATTGTTATCGTTGGCGCAATGTTGCAAGTTGTCGAAATTAACGGGGAGTTAGTAACATTTAGTAGCATTTTAGGCTCAATTGCTATATTTTTTGCAGCGATCAATATCTTTGGAGGTTTTTTTGTTACTCAACGGATGTTAGAGATGTTTAAAAAGAAGGAAAAGAAAATTAAATGACAATAGAATCAATATCAATGCTGTCTTACCTTGTTGCCGCTATATTTTTCATTTTGGCGTTAAGGGGGTTATCTTCTCCTACTAGCGCACGATCTGGAAATCTATTTGGGATAGTTGGGATGATAATTGCTGTCCTTACAACACTATGGACAGGTAATCAGTTAGTGCCACTTTTAATCTTTGCACCTCTTATACTTGGTGGAGGTATTGGTATTTATGTAGCTAAAAAAGTCGAAATGACAAAAATGCCTGAATTAGTAGCGTTGATGCATTCATTTGTTGGGCTAGCTGCTGTACTTATAGCATCTGCAGCGGTTTTAAATGATAGTGAAACACATTCAGTTGTTCAGAGGTTTGAATTGTTTATAGGGGCATTTATTGGCGCAATTACTTTTACTGCATCTGTAATAGCATTTGGGAAACTTTCTGGAAAATTTGGTGCAAAACCAACAGTATTTAGAGGCCAACATGTAATAAATTTAATTTTGGCAATTGGTATGATATTTTTTGGTTATTTATTTTTTCAAACAGAATCATATTTAGCATTTTTTGTAATGGTCGGATTTGCTTTAGTTTTAGGAGTTACATTAATTATCCCAATTGGGGGTGCTGACATGCCAGTAGTAGTTTCAATGTTAAATAGTTATTCTGGGTGGGCGGCAGCTGGTATTGGGTTTACATTAAATAATTCAGTTTTAATAATCGCAGGAGCTCTTGTGGGTTCATCGGGCGCAATATTGTCTTACATAATGTGTAAAGCAATGAATCGATCAATTATTTCAGTGATGTTAGGAGGTTTTGGAGCTGAGGCTTCAAACAATGAGGTGGCGGCAGGTGAAAGGCAGGTAAAATCTGGTTCAGCTGATGATGTTTCTTTCTTACTGTCAAATGCAGATACTGTAATTATTGTTCCCGGGTATGGATTAGCGGTTGCACGAGCTCAACATGCGCTTCAAGAATTAACAACAAAGTTACTTGAGAAGGGAATAAACGTTAAATATGCAATTCATCCAGTTGCAGGGCGGATGCCAGGGCACATGAATGTATTACTTGCTGAAGCCGATGTACCATATGAACAGGTAATAGAAATGGATGATATTAATAGTGAGTTTAGTCAGACGGATGTTGTGCTAGTGATTGGCGCCAATGATGTTGTAAATCCTGCAGCTAAGACGCCTGGAAGTCCAATTTATGGAATGCCAATTTTAGAAGCTCAAAAAGCAAAAATGATTATAGTAAATAAACGATCTATGGCTCCAGGATATGCTGGACTTGATAATGAATTATTTTATTTAGATAAAACAATGATGTTATTTGGCGACGCTAAAAAGGTAGTTGAGGACCTTGTTAAGAATATAGAATAAAAAAAAAGACTCGTTAGAGTCTTTTTTATAAATAATAAAAATTACTCTGCAACTTCACCTGTTAGAGGCGGAAGGTCAGCAGCACCTGAATCACCATTCTGCATTGTTTGATACGCATAACCAGCAATAACAGCGACAATTACTACAATAATAATATTCTTTAACATAACTCATTTCCTTAAAATAAAATTAAAATATCAGTTCATCTATGATAATAACACTATAATAATACGAACAACAAAGTATAAGATGATTTTTTATGGGTAAAGTATTTGAATATTATTTTGAGATTTACTTAACAGAATTCATTATAGGGTGTTTAATTTTAGCAATAGTTGTAGTTATTTTTTCAATATTACATGTAATTTTTCAATCCGATGAACCAAAAATAGCTAAAGGCCAAAAGTTAGCTAAAGGCCAAGAGCAACTCAAACAAAAAGTTAAATATAGTAAAGAATTTTTAAAAAGGGTTAAAGACATAGATTTAAATTTGATTGATTCAAGCAAAAAATAAAATTTGAAAGTTTTCATTATTAGTAGGTGACTCTCGTATCGACAGAGACAAGCAGCAATAGTCACCAGGAGGAATCAAATTATCATAACTGTAGATGGTGAATAGAAGAAAGGTCAGGGTATGTCATTATAAGAATGCATACCCTGACCTTTTAATATTTTACTCGTCAATAAAGCATGGAGAGTCGTATGGAGTTTGAAGATATTTTAAAGCTTATGAAAAGTGAGAACCATGTTTTGAAAGATAGTGGTTTTAATGAGGTATTTAAAAAATTAGAACAACCACTAATAGGTTTTTATATGCATAGAAAACTGAATAAAAGTGAAGCTGAAGAAGTAGTGATTTCGAGCTTAGTTAAGATTTGTGCTAAAGCACATACTCTAAAAGATTCAAAGAAATTTGAAAGTTGGTGTTGGCAGGTAGCTCGAAATACTTTACTTGATCATTTTAAAAAATATAAAAAATATAAAAATGATGTTAGCGAAGAAGTTTTAGAAAAAAGTGAGATAGTTGAAAGAGTCTCGTCGCAGAAAGAAAGAAAAAAGGAAATGGAAAAGGAGGAGTGTGTGACGATTGGATTGCAAGAATTTGGAAGGGCAATGCCTGAAAGAGAATTCGCTCTGAGTCTGAAAATGCAAAATTTTTCTAATCAACAAATAAGTTTAAGAATCGGAAGAACACTTGCTGCAACAAAAGAATTTATGAGTCAAAATTATAAAAGGTTAAAACCATTTTTAGAAGATTGTGTTGGGGGTAATGATTAATGACAAACAATGAAAAAGACTGGTTTGCTACTTTATCAGGCGAAAAAGTTACTGGAATGAATCCTAGAACTAGATTACAAGCTAGATTGGTTCGCAGTGTCTTTAAAAAAAGAACTGAAGAAATTAATAAAAATATTAATGAAGATGATGGTCGTCTACATCAAAAATTTATCAGCGAAGTGGAAAAAGCGGGATTATTGAAAAAAAAATCAAAACCATGGTTAAAAAAATTATTCGATAAAAATAATTGGTTAATTTTATTAGCAATTGGTGCTGGTGGAGTATACGCAACTAAGGAATATATGCGTTCAGATGTTATTCAACTCGTTGATCAGCCACAATTAATTGAAGAGCCAGTAGTGGGATCAAAAACAGGTTTTTGGGGAAATTGGTTTGATGCCCAAGGAGGCTTTACTGGTTTTTGGTCAAGGATTCAATTAGAAATGACTGGGCGCTTAGAGGAACCTATTCCAACTGATTCAACTGATTGTAGCCCTGATTATCTATCAATTAAAGGATGTTTAGCTTTAGCAAATAATGGAGACTCTGCAGCGCAATTTAATTTAGGTCTGATGTACGAAAAAGGATTAAAAGTAGAGCAAAGTTATGAAAAAGCATTTGAGTGGTATAAGAAATCTTCGGCTTTAGGAAACAAACCAGCATCTATAAATAGAGATTATTTAATTGATAACGAATTAATTTTACAATAAGTTTAATTATTCCTGACATAAATATTATGGGTGCGTCTATTAGATGTACCCATTTTTTTTAGGAATAAAAATGAAATTAAAAAAAATATCACTTATATTAAGTCAGCTACTGTTAGCTTCTACAATAAGTTATGCAGAAACTCCCTGCCAAGATAAAAATTTTTGGCAAGCGTGGTATGACGATTCCCAGTTTAAGGGTTTTGGAATTCCACCTGATTCAAAGGATGTCGCTAATGCCCAGTACAGATTTGCTGAGAATTACTTTATAGGAAACGTATTAACTAAAGACTATACAAGAGCAATTAATTTATTTCAGCGAGCGGCAAACTCCGGGCTTAACCAAGCACATTTTAAACTTGGACTCATTAACCATTATGGTAAAGGTAAGGCTAGAGATTTAAACAAGGCATATGCACATTATGAAAGATCTGCAAAAAATAATAACCCAGAAGCGCAATTTAATTTAGGCCTGATAAACCGATATGGATTAGGTAGATCAAAAAATATGTCAAAGGCTTTTGAATGGTTTACAAAGTCTGCTGTTCAACAAACTGCACTAGATATCAATCAGTGCAAAATTCAATTAGCAGGAGTAATGGAAGCGCAATTTAATTTAGCACAAATGTATCACTACGGATTAGGGGTTTCGAAGGACATAGCACAGGCAGCTTATTGGTATGAAAAGGCAGCTCTAAATAATATGAAAGAAGCCCAATTTAATTTAGCTAAATTACTAATCAAGGGAAAAGGAGTTAAATATGATTTTGATAGAGCTATGGAAAACTATCGACTTGCAGCACAACAGGGTTTGGCTGAAGCACAGCTTAATCTCGCGCAAATGTTACATTATGGACCTAAAAATTTCCAAGATCATGCTTTGGCCTATGTTTGGTACACCAAGGCAGCTAAAAAAGGATTCTCCGAAGCAGAATTTAATTTAGGACTAATGAAGCATTATGGCCGTGGCACTCATCGTGATTATCAAGCTGCTTTAAGTCATTATTTGAAATCTGCTAAGGGCGGTCAATCAGAAGCACATCTTAATTTAGGTTATTTATATCATTATGGCCTGGGTACTTCTGTCGATAATAAAAAAGCGTTTTCATATTTCACAAAAGCAGCACAAGAAGGTTTCCCGCAAGCCGAATATCACTTAGGCATTATTTACGAGAGAGGCTTATGGGTTAAAAAAGATTTAGATCAGGCAACTTCATGGTTTGAGAAAGCTGCGGCACAAAATTTAACTGAAGCACAACTCATAATGAGTGAGCGCTCAATTAGAGAGCCAGACGATTTAAATATTTATGTAAAAAACGAGATAATTTAAAGGAATATTATGTATAAACTAAAATCTTTTTATATGGTAATAACACTATTAATTGCTTTATTCTTTTTAGCAGGAATAGTTGAGCTGAAAGTGGAGAACAGACTTGAGACAATTAGCCTTACAAATAAATAAATTAAAAATAATATTTATAATTTTTATTATTAGTGGGTGTGCAAGTTCTCCAGAAGTTGAAGTTGGCAAAGTGTCTATTATTTTGGAGCCTGTGCATATGGCTGAAATTAAATTAACTCAATAATATAGCAGAAGGTGTATTAAGCATTACGGTTATATTTTGTATGAGGGCTTATGCCCTCTTACTCTTTTTTAATTTTGAAATGCCACAATGTTAGTTTATTAAACATTGCATAGTTAATAACTAATATTGCAGCAAAACCAAAAAATACGTAAAACCAAAGATCATAGAAGCCATCAGTAGCAATATAATCTGAACGTGGCATATAGAACACAATGTAGATTACGCCACTTAGATATAACGTATTAAACAGGGTAAATATATTTAAAATTATTTTTTTTATTTCCATAGTTTCATTTTAATAAAATTAATTGAGGAATGGCATCATTATTAATCCATAAGATTGCATTTTGGTGAAATTGATTACCTAGTTCTTTGGCGAGCGATAATTCTGTACCAAAAACCAGAAAACTTTTTTCACCTTGATATTGAGTTTCAGGACAAATACCTTCGGATAGAATATATGGATAATTCATCTTTATTAATAAAGATTCGAGCTTACTATTCATTGATTTATTTTGTTTTGTAGTCATTTCTTGGCTCAATGGGTTATAGGCAGTTAAAAAAGAAGCTTGATTTCTATTAAATTTTTGATATAAATTTATGAGATCCGAAGACGTTTTCCCTACTTTTAAGATAAATTTAGATTCAGAGTAAACATGATACTCTGCGTTTATATATGACTCTAAATTTTCAGGACTAATATTAGATGAAACCATAAGTTGCAATTAGCTTTTTGGGTAAAATGGATAGTCTGTATAACCTTCCTCGTTGCCACCATAAAATGTTTTTTCGTCTGCTTCATTGAGAGGTAGATCGTGTTCAAGCCTATAAACAAGATCGGGATTAGAAATAAAAGGTATTCCAAAAGCTACTAAATCAATTTTAGTAGATTCACTCCGATATTTATCATTTCCATTATCAGCCATATTATAAAGACCTCCGGAGTCTTTAAATGAAAGGTGAACCTGATTAAAGTCAAAAGGAAGCTTGCCATGTGTGTTATTAGTTTCTCCTTCATTTACATGAAGATAAGCTAATTTTTTTCTTCCTAAAGTTTTTGCTACTTGATTAAAAAGATCTTGTGGCTCTGAGTCAGAAATATCGTTAAATCCTGATACTGGAGAAATTCTACAACCAATTCTATGAGGAGGGTAGATTGTTGAAATGGCTTCAACAATTTCAGCAAGAAATCTTATTCTATTTTCAATCGGACCACCATATTGGTCTGTTCGATGATTTGTACTATCTCTTAAAAATTGATCTATAAGATATCCATTAGCACCATGGATATCTACCATATCAAATCCCGCTTTTTTCGCATTTACGGCAGCTTGTCGGTAGTCCTCTATAATTCTAATAATTTCTTCCGTTTCAAGGGCACGAGGCATTGAAACACTCACTTTCTCTGAGATATCTCTATTAGGATTTAAGCCTGCTTGAAGCCAAACCTCAGCTTTTGCTTTAATGGCTGATGGAGCAACAGGATCAGAGTTATTAGGCTGTAGTTCTTCATGTGAAATTCGACCAACGTGCGAAAGCTGTAAACATATTTTTCCGCCACCCTCATGCACCGCATCAACTATATTTTTCCAACTTTTTGTTTGTTCTTCTGAATAAATTCCTGGTGTTCCGCAATAGCCTTGTCCTTCTTGGCTGATTTGAGCAGCCTCAGCAATTATTAAGCCTGCACTTGCCCGTTGTTGATAATAAGTAGACATGATTGAAGTGGGAATTCCTTTAATAGAGGCTCTACTTCGGGTAAGTGGTGCCATGATAACTCGATTGAATAAAGGTAGGTCACCCAATATAAACCTTTGGTAAAGGCTATTAGAGCTAGTAAAAAAAGGCTCTTCTTTTTTTATTTCAGCTTCAGGTACAACTTTAACTTTATCTTGGTCTAGGGTATCTGCTAATCCGTGATTAACTTTTGAGTGTCTTTCCTTATCATCACGAACTGCTTCTATGACGTCAAGTAAGTTAGCGTCTGCGTCTAAATTCCAATAATCCTTGGCAATTTTTGGAGCATCAATATTAAGAGATGGTTGGGCTGTTACTTGTTTGTGGTATGCAGTGTAACTAGAAGCGACTTCGTCTTCGAAATATCCTACTAATCTGTGAGCAGTTCTTTGGAAAAAAACATAAAGTAAGAAATAGAAATTCCAAAAAATTATTTGTGCCAATAAAATTAATAAGCGCTCATACCATTTAGGCTTAGTAATTTCTATAAAAGTCATTAAATGCATGCGTTCGTTTTCAGCCTCATCAAGTAAAATTTTAATCCAACCACGATCATCTTTCATCTTTATAAGACAGGTTAAACGAATCCACATACTTCCAACTAGTCCAGGGACTGCTGATATTGTTTCTAAAACAACGGCTCTATGACCATATCGTTTAGAAAAAAAAGTATCAGCAAGAAGGCGTAAAATTTTAGTAATGGTGAGTACGATATGATCACTTACGGATACAGGACTTCTATGTTTGACCATCAATTTCCTTAATTTGAATTTAATTTTTTAATAGCAGTAATTATTTTTTAGATTTAATACGGTCATTACGAACGTTTTTTATAATAAAGTTCATAATCTCAATTGCATTTTTTTCTCCACCTGCCATTGTGCTAGAAGTAAAATAATTACCGTCAATAATAATAGTAGGAACCCCAGTTGCCCCAGCATCTTTGAAGATTTTATAAGAGCGTGATAATTTTGCTTTCATAGAAAAAGAATTAAATGCAGCTTTTACCTTATCTTTATCTAGTTTTCCATTTATTGCTATCCAATTAATAGCTCCATTAGTGTCGCTGGGGTTAAGAACTTTTTCTTTGTGAATAGCATTAAATAATTTTTCATGAAGTGTATTTTCTAATCCCAAAGATTCTAAAGCATAATAAGCTTTAGCCATAGGCACCCAATCTTTTCTTGGTATTGCTGGCATTCTTTTAAAAATTACATCTTCTGGAAGGTTATCTGCCCATTTGTCTAGATATGGGTCCATTGTGTAACAGTGGATACATCCGTACCAAAAAAGCTCTATAACCTCAATTTTATCTCCAGAATTAGTTTCAATTGCTGTTTTGGTTTGTTTAAAATTAACTCCAGGCTCGGGCTGAACTGCAAATGCTATAGTCGAAAAAAGAGCAAATAAAACAATAAATATTTTTTTCATAATGTTTTCCTTTATACCTAATTTAGGATTTAGGCTTGGTTAGTTTAATTAAGTTCGGTTTAAAACCATCTTTAATAAGTTTTTCTCTAATTTCTCTTGCTTTCACTAATTCTAGGTAAGGACCCACACTAACTCTATGAAAGGTGTTGTCACCAATTTTGGCCGACATAATAACTGATTCAAAACCCATCAAAGCTAATTTTGCTTTTAAATTATCTGCCGCAGAGCTTTCAGAAAAGGCTTCAACTTGAAGGTAATAATTAATATCTCGATTTCGGTCTATAATTCTCTCAATTTTTTCTTCGGTATAGGTGGAGTTATTTTTTGGAAGAGTGTTATAGAAATCATAACTTGTATCATCATCAATATTAATTGCATCTTCATCCCCTAAGGCTGAATTTACTTCTATGCAGGACCCTATTGTTTCTTTGGAAATAAAAGGGCTTTTTCCATTAGTTATGAACAATGTTACGGCAATTGATACCAATATCCCTAAAAGAAGACCAAAAAAAAGTCCATTTGTAAAAGGAGTCCCTTCTGCTTTTTTTTCTTTTTTGGTTCTATAGTCTTCAGCCATTTTATTATCCTTTACATTTTTTGAGGTGCGCTAATACCTAATAATTGTAATCCATTTTTTAAAACATGTTGAGTTGCATGAATTAATGAAAGTCTAGATAGCATTAGACTTTCATTTTCAACTAAGAATTTGCTGTCATTATAATAGCTATGGAGTTCAGCTGCACATTCTTTTAAATAGTTTGCAATCTGGTGAGGAGCAATTTCATCTGTAGCACTAACAATTGTTTCAGGAAATTCACTGATTTTTTTAATGAGCTTTAGCTCCTGAGGGCTTGTTAAAGTTAATGCATCATCAAGTTTTAATGATGAAGGGTCCCCCCCCCATTGTGATAAAACACTTGAAATTCTAGCATGAGCATATTGAATATAATAAACGGGGTTATCATTATTTTGACTTTTGGCTAGATCAATATCAAAAGTGAGCTGGGAATCAGCTCGACGAGCAATAAGAAAGTACCTGGTGGCGTCACATCCAACCTCATCAATTAAATCTTTTAAAGTTACGTAACTTCCTGCTCTTTTTGAAATTTTAACTTCTTCGCCATTTTTCATGACTGTAATCATTTGATGAAGTATATAGTCGGGCCAATTTTTTGGTATGTTTTTATTTAAACCCTGAAGTCCTGCTCTAACTCTGTTAATGGTACTGTGATGATCGGCACCTTGTTCGTTAATGACTTTGGAGTAGCCTCGTTCCCACTTATTTAGATGATAAGCCACATCTGGAACAAAATATGTGTAATCACCATCTGTTTTTCTCATTACTCGATCTTTGTCATCTCCAAATTTAGTCGTTTCTAGCCATAAAGCACCCTCTTTTTCGTATGTGTAACCATTTTTAATTAAGGTTTTAACAACGTCTTCAACGTTACCATTTTTATATAAACTTGATTCAAGCGTAAAAACATCAAACTTAACTTGAAAGGCCGCAAGATCTAAATCTTGCTCATTTCTAAGATAGGCAATACTATAATTCCTAATACTCTCTTTATCGTTCTTATCCCCCGATGCTTGGATAACCTCTGGTTGGCGCTTAACTGTTTTTTTTGCCAGAAATCCATCAGCAATTTCTTTAATGTAAATACCTTTATAACCATCATCAGGGTAATCTTTACTGTCTGGAGAGATTTCGTTACACCTTGCTTGAACAGAATCAACTAAGTGATTTATTTGTGCTCCAGCATCATTATAATAAAACTCTCGTGTCACTTTCCAGCCAGAAGCTTCGTATAGTCTTGCAATACAATCACCAATAGCTGCTCCTCTTCCATGCCCTACATGAAGTGGACCTGTTGGATTAGCTGATACAAACTCAATTTGAATTTTTTGGTCGTTACCAGTTTTATTCTTTCCATATTGATTTTTTAATTTAAGTACCTCATTAATTATTTTATGGCGAGCTTTTGCATTTAAAAAAAAGTTTAAAAAACCAGCTCCTGCAATATCAATTTTTTCTATAAATTCTGATGTTGGCAGTTTATCCAATATGTCTTGTGCAATTTCACGAGGTGGTTTTTTAAGTTTTTTAGACAGTATCAAGCTTAGATTAGTTGAAAAATCCCCATGCTCAATTTGTTTAGGCCTATCTATAATAATAGACCTTGAATCAAAGTCGTTATCAAATTCTTTAACAACTGTGTAAAGTAAATCAGTAAGGTGAGCTTTCACAAGGTTACAATAATAGTTAAAAATATATTTTACTCTATTACAACTTAGTCATTAAGGAATAAATTTTAATTTGTGTGCAAAAGATAAACAAAAAATATTAAAAGTCGCTATCGACGTTCCAGTTGACCAGTTATTTGATTACTTAGCTAATGATGAATTAATAGTTGTAGGCCAATACGTTACCGTATCATTTGGAAGAAGAAAGATGGTTGGGGTTGTCTGTGCAATTGTTTCAGAATCATCTTTACCACATGCCAAACTAAAAAAAATATTATCTGTTGATTCTGAAGTCATATTTGATGCCAAAATGCTTCAATTATTAAACTTTGTTTCGAATTATTACCATTTTCCAATTGGGCAGACAATCTTATCTGTAGTTCCGAGTCGAATCAAAAAGAACCTTAATCAATTGCGAGAAAAAGAAAGGCTTTATAAAAAGACTGTCAAGCTCTCAAAAAATAGCATTGAAAAGATTCCATCGAGACAGTTAAGGCTAAGGAGAGTTGCACATGCGTTATTAGAAAAGAATATGAGGCAAACTGAATTAATGCAATTGGTTTCAAATTGGACAACGTGTATAAATCAATTGAAAGATTTAGGTTATGTGACATCAGTAGTATTTGAGCCTGAATTGAATGCTAAATTAGATACTCCCCCAAAATTAAATAACGAACAAAAATTAGTCGTAGAAGCAATATCAAAGCACAAGTCGTTTAATCCTTGGTTAATTCATGGCATTACTGGAAGTGGAAAGACCGAAGTTTACATGCGTCTTTTAGATAAATTCTTACTATCTGAAAATGAACAAGCATTAGTTTTGGTCCCAGAAATCAACCTAACTCCTCAACTTGAAGAGCGGTTTAGAACTAGATTCCCGAAAAAAAAATTGGTTTCACTTCATAGTCATTTGACGGATATAGAGCGTCTAGATAATTGGAGGATGGCTAAATCTGGCGAAGCTAAGATCATTATTGGAACACGTTTGTCAGTATTTACTCCCACCCTTGATTTAAGATTAATTATTATTGATGAGGAGCACGATGCTTCATTTAAGCAGCAGGATGGATTAAAATATCATGCTCGAGATGTTGCAATGATAAGGGCTAAAAATGCAGGGATTCCTATAGTTATGGGTACCGCTACTCCATCTCTTGAAACCTGGTTTAATGCAATTAATAAGCCACAAAAATATAAGTATCTTAAATTATCACGTCGTGCAGTAAAGTCCTCAAATTTACCTGATATTCAAACTCTACAAGTTGATATGAAAACCAAAAATGGAATTTCACGGAAATTAATTGACTCAATAAAATTGCGATTAGATCGAAAGGAGCAGTCATTAGTTTTTATTAATAGACGTGGTTTTTCTCCTGTTTTAATTTGCTCCTCATGTAGTTGGTGCGCAGAGTGCGATAGATGTAGCTCTAAGTTAGTAGTGCATTTGAGAAAAAAACGTTTGAAATGTCATCATTGCGGGTACGATCAATTAATAATGGAAAACTGCCCTGATTGCGATCACGAGGAGTTAATACCATTAGGAGCTGGCACACAAAAAATTGAAGAGATATTAAAGGCATACTTCCCAAAAGCAAACATTTTAAGGGTTGATCGAGATACAACTAGATCTAAAAAAGCATTAAGTGATTTATATAAAAAAATGAATAATCGTAATGTTGATATTTTAGTAGGCACACAAATGCTTGCTAAAGGACATGATTTTCCATATCTTACTTTAGTAGGAATTTTAGATACTGATAATGCTCTGTATAGTTCAGATTTTAGGGCTTCTGAGAGACTCTTCTCGCAAATTTTACAAGTGTCTGGTAGGGCAGGAAGATCTAATATTATGGGAGAAGTATTAATTCAAACTGCTTTTCCAAATCACCCTATATTTGATGCGATTAAGGAACAAGATTTTGATGCCTTTGCCAACTCTCTTCTTGAAGAAAGGCGAGATATGCAATTGCCGCCATATACTTTTACTGCATCTTTAAATGTCGAATCTAAAAATTTAGATAATTCTATGAAGTTCGTTGATGATTTAAAGGGGTGGGCAAAAGAACTTTCAACAACTGTAAAAATATTCGGACCAGTTCGCCCTTCTATGCAAAAATTAAAAGGATATGAAAGGGTGCGTTTATTTATGCAAGCATCGTCTCGCAAAGAGATTCAAATTTTTTTAAGTGTTTGGGCCCCTAAAATCAGTGCGCATTCTTTAAGCAATAGAGTTAAGTGGTCAATAGATGTTGACCCAATTGAATTCTAAGTGGTTTTTATTAATTCCTATACAATAATAATATGACCAATACTCCTCCAAAAGTTATGACATTTTCAGCAACTGATCCAACAGGAGGCGCGGGGCTTCAAGCAGACTTATTGACCTTATCAAGTTTAGCTTGTCATCCACTATCAATTACAACTGCTATAACAGTTCAAGACACTGTTGGAGTTAATGCTTTAATGCCTGTTGATTCGCAATGGGTAAACGATCAGGCGCGAACTATTTTAGAGGATACAGAGGTTTCTGTATTTAAATTAGGTTTGTTGGGCAGTGCTGATAATATTGCTATGGTCGCAGAAATTATTACTGATTATCCAGATATCCCTTTAATTTTAGACCCTATTCTTGCTTCAGGGCGAGGTGACGAATTAGTAGATTCTGAGATGATTGAAGCCATGGTTCAATTATTATTTCCCCTTGCAACTTTAATTACTCCAAATAGTTCGGAGGCAAAAAAGTTAGTTTCAGATGGGGGTGAGGAGACATCTGATATTAAGATAGATGAATGTGCAAGTCGGTTTATTAATATGGGGTCTAAAAATATACTAATTACAGGAACACACGAAAAAACTAAAAAAGTAGTTAATACCTTCTACTCAAATGATGGGGGGATTAAGCCATTTCAGTGGGAGCGCTTGGAAGGAAGTTACCATGGGTCTGGTTGTACACTAGCTTCTGCTATTGCAGGTTACTGTGCCCAAGGTTTTTTGTTAGAAGCTGCGGTTGAAGAAGGACAATATTTTACTTGGCAAGCTTTAAAAAATGCATTTAAGGCTGGTATGGGACAAGCAATTCCAGACAGATTTTTTTGGATTAATCATAAGGAACAGGATGGTGGCAGATACACCCATCATTAAAGGTATCTATGCAATCACTCCAGAAGAAGCCGATACAAACGTTTTGGTTGAAAAGGTTGAGGCTTGTATTCGAGGAGGTGCTAACTTAATTCAATATCGAGCAAAGCAACTTAGTGCAGATTTAAGGTATATTCAGGCTGAGTATTTAAAGATTTTGTGTGATAAATATAATACACCATTAATAATCAACGATGATATTGAATTATGCCTTCATTTAAACGCATTTGGCGTACATTTAGGTGCAAAAGACGACAACATAACAACAGCAAGAAAATTATTAGGTCCCCATAAAATTATAGGTATTTCTTGTTATAACGATTGGAAAAGGGTTGAAAAAGCAGTGGATGATAAGGCAGATTATATAGCATTGGGGGCCTGTTTCCCTTCTTTAACCAAGCCTGCAGCGCCACAAGTAAAATTAGAAATGATTGCTGAAGTAATAAAAAAATATCAAACACCAGTAGTGGCAGTTGGAGGAATTGATCTTAAGAATGTAGATTTACTGATTCAGCAAGGAGTTGAATGCGTTGCTCTGATTAATAGTCTGTTCAAGGAGAAGAATATTGAAACTGTTACACAAAAATTTAGTCAATTATTTATTAAGTACTAAGTATTAATTATGGATAAAAATAAAATATTATTTGAAGCGTCTCAAGTCTTTATTCCAGGAGGAGTAAATTCACCAGTACGAGCATTTTCTGCTGTAGGTGGAACGCCAATATTTTTCAAAAAAGGATTAGGAAGCTACATTTGGGATGAAAATGATAAAAAATATGTTGATTATATTAATTCATGGGGGCCAATGATTCTAGGACATGCTCATCAAGATGTGATTGATATAGTTCAGGAAACTGCTAAAAATAGTTTATCTTTTGGTGCCCCAACATCTAGGGAGCTTCATATGGCAGAGGCACTAGTAAAACTGATTCCAAGTATGGAGCAGGTTAGGTTAGTCAGTAGCGGGACTGAAGCAACTATGAGTGCCATTAGAGTTGCACGAGGATTTACCAGTAGAGATAGAATTATAAAGTTTGAAGGTTGCTATCACGGACATGCTGATGCATTGTTGGTGAAAGCAGGATCAGGTGCTTTAACCTTTGGGCAACCCAGCTCAGCTGGAGTGCCGAGAGATGTTGCAAAACATACTCATACCTTGCCTTTTAATGATACTAAAGCTTTAAAAAACTGTTTCAAAGATATAGGAAGTGAGATTGCTTGCGTAATTATTGAACCAATTGTTGGAAATATGAATTTAATTCTGCCAGATATTGAATTTCTTAAGACTCTAAGAAGTCTTTGCACTGAAAGTGGGGCTGTATTAATATTTGATGAAGTAATGACAGGGTTTCGCGTAGGCTTAGGTGGGGCACAAAAACTATATAAAGTTATTCCCGATATGACAACTTTGGGTAAAATTATTGGCGGAGGTTTGCCAATGGGCGCTTTTGGTGGAAAGAGAAATATTATGCAGCAATTAGCTCCAATAGGCCCTGTTTACCAAGCCGGTACTTTATCTGGAAATCCTGTAGCAGTAGCAGCTGGACTGAAAACGTTAGAGCTAATCCAAAAGCCAAATTTTTATGATGACTTATCTTTAATGACTAAAAGGTTAGTGGATGGAATGACTGATGTAGCAAAGTCAAAAGGAATAAGCTTTTGTGCTAGAAATGTTGGGGGGATGTTTGGTATGTATTTCAGTGATTATCCTCCAAATAGTTTTGATGAAATAATGAATAGTAATCGAGAAAACTTTAATAAATTTTTCCACTCAATGCTAGAACAAGGCTTTTATTTTGGGCCATCAGCATTTGAGGCGGGCTTTGTATCAGCTGCGCACTCAAAAAAAGATATTGATCGCACAATTGAGGCATCAATTTATGCTTTTGATCAGCTCTAGTTTATTAGGATATAGCGTTGAAAAAATACACAAATAAGAATAAAATTGAAGGTTCCGGTTAAAACAACAAGCAGCATAAAAGAAAAAGAAAAAAATAAATGGCAAATCGAAAAAACCAAAAACAAGGATTGTACAATCCGAAAAATGAACATGATTCATGTGGAGTTGGATTTGTTACAAATATTCATGGTAAAAAAAGCCATAAGATTGTAAAGCAAGGCCTAGAAATTTTAACAAACCTAACCCACAGAGGCGCCACTGGCTATGATCCTAAGCTTGGAGATGGTGCAGGTTTATTAATTCAACTTCCTGATAATTTTTTACGCCAAGAAACTGAAAATTTAAATCTATTATTACCCCAGCTTGGACACTACGGTGTTGGAATGATTTTTTTACCGCAATCGAAAGTACTGCGTGAAAAATGTGAAGTAATTATTTCTAAAATGATTGCAGAAGAAGAACAAGTAAAAATTGGATGGCGTGATGTACCAGTTAATAATAATAATATTGCTCAGGCTGCAAAAGATGTGGAGCCTACTATTAAACAAATTTTTATTGGAAGAAATAAGAGTTGTGGAACTCAAGCAGATTTCGAAAGAAAATTATTTGTAATTCGTAAACGAATTGAAATTGAAGTTGGAAAGTTAAATATTGATGATTCAGCTAATTTTTATGTTGCATCAATGTCTTCAAGAACTATAGTTTATAAAGGAATGCTTCTTGCAAACGAAGTTGGTATCTATTTTAAAGACTTATTAGACGAATCAGTACATTCTGCTTTAGCCTTAGTTCATCAAAGATTTTCTACAAATACTTTTCCATCCTGGGAGCTAGCTCATCCTTATAGATTAATAGCTCATAATGGAGAGATAAATACAGTTCAGGGAAATGTAAATTGGATGAATGCGCGTCGCGATAAAATGCGGTCACTTTTGTTAGGATCAGATTTGGAAAAGTTGTGGCCTTTAATAGAAGATGGCCAATCAGATACAGCTTGTTTTGATAATTGTTTAGAACTTTTAGTTGCAGGGGGCTACAGCCTTCCTCATGCAATGATGATGTTAGTACCTGAGCCTTGGGCGGGTAATGCACTCATGAGCGATGAAAGAAAAGCTTTTTATGAGTATCATGCAGCATTAATGGAGCCCTGGGATGGCCCGGCGGCCGTTGCATTCACAGACGGAAAATTAATCGGAGCAACACTAGATAGAAATGGGTTAAGACCAGCTAGATACCTATTAACTGATGATGGGGATTTAATGATGGCTTCAGAAATGGGGGTTTTAAAGTTCCCAGAAGAAAAAATTATAAAAAAATGGCGCCTAGAGCCAGGAAAAATGTTGTTGATTGACCTAGAGCAAGGAAAGTTAATCGAGGACGATGAAATTAAAAAATTATTATCTACTAAAAAACCATACCGAGATTGGCTAAAAAAATCTCGATATTTTTTGGGCGATCTAAAAGCTGTTAAGGGTAAATTCACCAATACAGAAAGCTTATTAGATTTGCAACAAAGTTTCGGGTACAGCCAAGAAGACTTATCTTTTATTTTAACGCCGATGATTTTAGTTGGACAAGAAAACTCAGGCTCTATGGGGAATGATTCTGCTTTACCTGTTTTATCTAACCGGCCTAAACTTTTGTATAATTACTTTAAGCAATTATTTGCGCAGGTCACCAATCCTCCAATAGATCCAATTCGTGAAAATATTGTAATGTCATTAGTTACGTTTATTGGACCTAAACCAAATCTTTTAGGCATTGAGGATGAATCACCACCTTTTAGATTGGAGGCAAGCCAACCAGTTTTAAGTGTTGAGGAATTAGAGCAGCTGAAGCAGATTGACTCATTAACACAAGATAAATTTAAATCTGTAGTTCTTGATATTACTTATGAGCCTCCAGAAGAAGAAGACCAAGGCCAAAAACTAAGTTTTGCTTTAGAGGATATATGTAATAAAGCAAATAAAGCTATTGCTGATGGATACAACATAATAATTCTTTCTGATAGAAACACTTCAAGTAAAAGAGCTGCAATTCCAGCCTTACTTGCATGTTCAGCTACGCACCAATATTTGGTCAGATCAGGAAATAGAACCAATGTTGGGTTAGTAGTTGATACTGGGTCAGCAAGAGAGGTTCATCATTTTGCTTTGCTTGCAGGTTATGGAGCAGAAGCAATTTGTCCCTGGTTAGCATATGAAACAATTAAAACATTAACTGACGATTTCTTTACAGCTCAAGAAAATTTTATAAAAGCTGTAGGAAAAGGTTTATTTAAAGTGATGTCAAAGATGGGTATTTCAACTTATCAGTCTTACTGTGGCGCTCAAGTTTTTGAAGCGATTGGCTTAAATAAAGAATTTATCGAAAAATATTTTACTGGGACAACTTCTAATATTGAAGGCATTGGAATAAAGCAAGTTGCTATGGAAGCAGAAAGAATTCATAACTTAGCTTATGGAAATGATCCCATTTTAAGTAATGCTTTAGATGCAGGAGGGGAATACGCTTTTAGAATAAGGGGTGAGGAGCACATGTGGACTCCAGAATCCATTGCTAAACTTCAACATTCTACGAAGAAAAATAATTTTGATACTTATAAAGAATATGCTGAACTAATTAATAATCAAGCCCATAGGCATATGACACTAAGAGGTTTATTTTCATTTAAGAAAAATAAACCAATCCCTTTAGATGAAGTTGAGTCAGCAAAAGAAATTGTCAAAAGGTTCACAACTGGTGCAATGTCTTTAGGTTCTATTTCTACCGAAGCACATACAACATTGGCTGTTGCGCTTAATAGAATTGGAGGAAAATCAAATACTGGAGAGGGGGGAGAAGACATTAAAAGAAGCATCCCAATTCTTAAAGATACTACTCTATCTAAGCATTTGGGATCTGAAATTGTTGTAAGCGACATAGACCTAAAAGCAGGGGATTCGTTAAGGTCAAGAATTAAACAAGTTGCATCTGGTAGGTTTGGAGTAACTGCTGAATATTTAGCATCAGCAGATCAAATTCAGATAAAAATGGCACAAGGTGCAAAACCAGGCGAAGGAGGCCAATTACCTGGACATAAAGTTAGTGAATATATAGCAAGGCTAAGGTTTTCTGTGCCTGGTGTTGGATTAATATCGCCACCTCCTCATCATGATATTTATTCTATTGAAGATTTAGCTCAATTAATTCATGACTTAAAAAATGCAAATCCGAATGCAAGTGTTTCGGTAAAGTTAGTAGCGGAAACGGGAGTTGGAACAGTGGCTGCTGGAGTAACTAAAGCTAAAGCAGATCATATTGTTATAGCTGGACACGATGGAGGCACAGGAGCATCACCTTTAACTTCTATTAAACATGCTGGCGGGCCCTGGGAAATCGGATTAGCTGAGACCCAGCAAACCTTAATGTTAAATCAATTAAGAAGTAGGGTTATCCTACAAGTTGATGGCCAATTAAAAACTGGGAGAGATGTCGTTGTAGGGGCAATGTTAGGGGCGGACGAATTTGGTTTTGCAACAGCTCCACTCGTAGTAGAAGGATGCATAATGATGAGAAAATGTCATCTTAATACCTGCCCTGTTGGTGTAGCAACACAAGACCCGGAACTAAGAAAAAGATTTTCAGGTCAACCAGAGCATGTTGTTAATTTCTTCTTTTTTATTGCAGAAGAGGCAAGAGAGATAATGGCGACATTAGGGATTAGAAAGTTTAATGATTTAATTGGACGATCAGATTTACTAGACATGCAGAAAGGCGTAGAACATTGGAAGATACAAGGACTTGATTTTAGTAAAGTATTTTATCAGCCTGAGGTTAATGATGGGAGCAGTAAATACAATACAGATAGGCAAGATCATGGTCTTGAGGCAGCTCTTGATAATATTCTTATTGAAAAGTCTTTATCAGTGATTGAAAATAGAAAAACAATAAAATTTGATATCCCTATTACAAACACTAATAGAACTGTTGGAACATTATTGTCACATGAGGTAGCTAAAAGATATGGAAATAAAGGATTGGATGATGATTCCATTCAGATAAATTTGACTGGAACCGCAGGTCAAAGTTTCGGCGCTTTTTTAGCTAAAGGTATAACCTTCGATCTTGTTGGGGAAGGGAACGATTATGTAGGTAAAGGTATTTGTGGGGGTAAAATAATTATACGTCCACCAAAAGAATTTTCTGGTAAGGCTGAAGAGAATATTATTATTGGCAATACAGTTATGTATGGAGCAACTTCTGGGGAAACTTACTTTAATGGGATTGGGGGCGAAAGATTTTGTGTAAGAAATTCGGGGGCTTCTGCAGTTGTTGAGGGAGTAGGGAATCATGGTTGTGAATATATGACTGGAGGTACAGTTGTAATTTTAGGTCGAACAGGTCAAAATTTTGCGGCTGGTATGTCGGGTGGTGTTGCTTATATTTATGATCCAGATCAGACATTTAAGAAGTATTGTAATTTAACTATGGTAACCCTTCATAAGGTTGAAAAAAAAGATGTAAAGACTGATATGCCTAAGCATTTAAATTTAGCAGATGAAGTTATTTTAAAAACTTTAATTGAAAAACATTGTCAATATACAAACAGCAATATTGCTAAAAAAATGTTGAATAATTGGGATAAAGAGCTTGAAAATTTTGTAAAAGTTATGCCGATTGAATATAAAAGAGCCTTAACTGAAATGAATTTTTCAAAAATAAAGGAAGTTGTCTAATGGGAAAGGTTACAGGGTTTATAGATTTTCCACGCCAAGTATCAGGAAATATAGAACCAATAGAACGAGTAAAAAATTATAAAGAATTTATACTCCCTCTTTCGGACGAAGCCGCAAAAGTCCAAGGAGCTCGTTGTATGGATTGTGGAATTCCATTTTGTAATAACGGTTGCCCAGTAAATAATATAATTCCCGATTGGAATGATTTGGTTTTTAAGCAGAACTGGCGAGCTGCATTAGATGTTTTGCATTCAACAAATAATTTCCCTGAGTTTACAGGCCGCATTTGTCCTGCGCCATGCGAAGCTGCCTGCACATTAAATATTAATTCAGATGCAGTTGGAATTAAATCAATTGAGCATGCGATTATTGAGAAAGGATGGGAAAATAATTGGGTTATTCCTCAACCACCTAAAAATAAAACAGGAAAGAAAGTTGCTGTAATAGGTTCAGGACCAGCAGGACTTGCTGCAGCTCAGCAGTTAGCTCGTGTTGGTCATGATGTTTGTATTTTTGAAAAAAGTGACAGAATAGGTGGGTTATTAAGATACGGTATTCCTGATTTTAAAATGGAAAAATATCATATTGATAGAAGAGTAAATCAAATGGAGGCTGAGGGAGTCACATTTAAGACAAACAAAAATGTTGGTGAGAATGTTGATCCTGAGTCATTAATTAAAGAATATGATGCTGTAATTTTATCTGGTGGGGCAGAATGGCCAAGAGATCTTCCTGTTCCAGGCAGAGATTTAGATGGCGTTCATTTTGCTATGGATTTTTTACCACTACAAAATAAGGTTGTTGCTGGGGATAAGGTCCCCGGACAAATAATCGCTAAAGATAAACATGTCGTTGTGATTGGAGGAGGTGATACTGGTTCTGATTGTGTCGGAACATCAAACAGACATGGAGCATTATCTGTCACTCAATTTGAATTAATGCCTCAACCACCAGAACAAGAAAATAAATCTATGGTTTGGCCTTATTGGCCACTTAAAATGAGGACTACAAGCTCCCACGAAGAGGGCTGTGAAAGAGACTGGTCAATTGCAACTAAATCTTTTGAAGGTAAAAAAGGAAAGGTAACTGAATTAATTGCATCAAAAGTAGAATGGAGAGATGGAAAAATGCAAGAAATTTCAAATTCAGACTTTACCATTAAGGCAGACTTAGTTTTACTTGCTATGGGATTTATGGGACCTAAAAAAAACATACTGGATAAATTTGTAATTGAGAAAGATCAACGAGGAAATGCTAAAGCATTCACTGATGGTGAAAAAGCATATTACACTTCTAGAGAGAAAGTATTTGCAGCTGGAGATATGAGAAGAGGACAATCACTTGTTGTGTGGGCAATACGTGAAGGAAGACAATGTGCAAAATCAGTTGATGCATACTTAATGGGAGAAAGTAATCTACCCCGATAAATTTACATTACCAAAATTATGCTGCTTGAGTGTCCTAATTCTTAGCTTGATGGGCTGTATGACAACCGCAAGTGTTGTTGATGCTTCAGCCTCAACTGTTATTTCAACTGGTGAAGCTTTAGTTGATACAATAGATTTTATTACTCCTGATATTTTTGATGAAGACTAACTAAATTTTGATCTTTTGATAACTATGGCTCTTAACGATAATTTTCTAAAAACTTTAAAACAACAAAATACTCCTTATACGCCATCATGGATGATGAGGCAGGCAGGTCGGTATTTACCAGAATATCGAAAAACTAGAAAGAATGCAGGGAGTTTTTTAGATCTTTGTAAGAATAGAGATTTTGCTACGGAAGTAACTATGCAGCCTCTTGATAGGTACCCAAATCTTGATGCTGCAATTTTGTTTTCTGACATTTTGACAGTTCCAGATGCAATGGGGTTAGGACTTTATTTTGTTGAGGGAGAAGGTCCAAATTTTAAGTACCCACTTATAGATGAATCTGCTGTTCATAAATTAGATATTCCAGATGTAGAAGAAAGTTTAGATTATGTTTTTAATGCTGTTAGCTCAATTAAAAAAGCATTAAATAATAAGTTACCACTCATTGGTTTTTCTGGCAGTCCATGGACATTAGCTACTTACATGGTTGAAGGTAAGGGAGGGACAGACTTTATTAATTTAAAAAAAATGATGTATACACGTCCAGACTTGATTCATCATATTTTAAAGGTAACAGCTGAGACAGTATCTCGGTACTTAATTTGTCAGATTAAGGCGGGCGTAGATGCAGTTATGATTTTTGATTCATGGGGTGGTGCATTAGCACATAATGCATACGAAAGTCATTCACTTAATTATATGAAAGTCATAATTAATAATTTAAATATGTCAGGGTATGAAGATGTGCCAAAAATAATTTTTACAAAAGGTGGGGGTCAGTGGATTGATAAGCAAATTCAAAGTGGGGCAGATGCTCTAGGCCTTGATTGGCAAACAGATATTAGTGTTGCTAAAGGCTTAGCTAATAACAAAGTCTCATTACAAGGAAATCTAGATCCTGCAATTTTATTATCAACGCCTGAGGTAGTAGAAAGAGAAACGAAAAAAGTTTTAGACAACTACGGACATGGAGAAAGCCATATCTTTAATTTAGGACATGGGATTACGCAGTTTACTCCGCCTGAGAACGTAGCTACGATGCTTGAAACGGTTAGAAGTTATAGCCCACAATTTCATAATAATTAATGAGTAATGATTTTATCTATACCAACCCCTGTTTGTGAGCGCATAAACTGTCTATCAAATAAATTTTTTTCCAAAAAAGAACTTTTTGTAGTATCAAATTTTGAAAATATAAATATGCCAAGAAAAGTAATTGACATTGAAAAGAGGGCTGGATATTTATAAGGAAATATTGGGCTTGAAAAATTAAATATATCTACCCATATAACTGGGCCTAAAATTACCAAGAGTATAGATGAAAATAACCCAGCTGAACCACCAACAATTGCTCCTCGAGTAGTTAAATTTTTCCAATAAATCGCAAGAATTAATATTGGAAAATTAGTGCTAGCAGCTATTGCAAAAGCAAGTCCAACCATAAAGGCTACATTCTGTTCCTCAAAAATAATACCTAAAAACATAGCAAGTATTCCCAAGAAAATGGTAGAAATTTTAGAGACAAACATTTCTTTTTTTTCATCTTGCTTACCCTTAAGAAAAGCATTTGCATAAAGATCATGAGATATTGAAGAAGCTCCAGCTAATGTAAGTCCTGAAACAACGGCTAAAATTGTTGCAAAAGCAACTGCAGATATAAACCCAAGTAGAATATCACCACCTACCGCATGTGATAGATGAATTGCGGCCATATTATTATTACCAATGAGTTGCCCTAACTCTGAAAGATATTCTGGATTATTTGAAACTAGTATAATTGCTCCAAAACCAATGATAAAAGTAAGAATATAGAAGTACCCAATAAAACCAGTAGCATAAGCAACAGATTTTCGAGCTTGAATCGCATCAGAAACAGTAAAAAACCTCATTAAAATATGAGGTAATCCAGCGGTTCCAAACATTAAGGCAAGACCAAGTGAAATAGCAGATACAGGGTCTGAAATTAAACCACCTGGCGACATTATTGATAAACCTTTTTTATGGGTATTAACAGCTTCTGCAAATAATATATTAAAATTAAAATTAAATTCTGCAAGAACAAGAAAAGCAATTAACGTAGCACCTGATAAAAGAAGGATAGCTTTAATTATCTGAACCCAAGTTGTAGCAAGCATTCCACCAAAGGTCACATATAATATCATTAGTCCACCTACAATAATTACAGCGTATTCATAAGGTAAATTAAAAAGTAATTCAATAAGTTTTCCTGCTCCAACCATTTGAGCAATAAGATACAAAATAACGGTAGATAAGGAGCCACAGGCGGCGAGAATTCTAATAGGCTTTTGTTGCAATCTGAAGGAAACAACATCTGCAAAACTATATTGACCTAAGTTTCTAAGAGGCTCAGCAATTAATAATAAAATTATTGGCCAACCTATTAGAAAACCAATTGAATAAATAAGACCGTCAAACCCTGTCAGAAAAACAAGTCCAGAAATTCCAAGGAAAGACGCGGCAGACATAAAGTCTCCAGAGATTGCTAACCCATTTTGGAGGCCAGTAATATTTCCACCAGCAGTATAAAATCCTTTAGCTGTTTGAGTTCTCTTAGAAGCCCAATATGTTATATAAAGGGTAATTGCGACGAAAAAAATAAACATCATAATAGATGTGTGAGACAAAATAAAATTAATCATTTTTGATGGCAAATATTAATGGTTCTAATTTTTTATTAGCAAGATAGACGTATACCAACGTTATAAGAAAAATTAAGAGTATAAGTAAAAATCCCAGTAAGATTCCAATAGATATATTTGTATTTTTAATAATTGTGCCAAAGTACATAGGATTAAAAGCTATAACCCAAATAAAACTAAAATATGGGATTATAGTTAGCAGTAACAAGGGAAGAATTATCTTAAATCTTACTTTGATGAGGTTTTGATATAAAAAATTTATATTTTTTTTAGCCATTGGTAATTTTCATTTATAAACCTAAACATTACATGATGAAATTAATATAGCCAATTAAAAATAAGAAAATTTAAAATGAAACTAGAAAACGCTTAAATTTTAGTAATGGTTATTTACAAAGTAATAGCAGGACTTATGAAGGGGGTGCCAGGATTTAATGAAAAGAAAAATAAATGACTCTAGTGCATGACAGCTAATCTAGAAATTTATCTATTGCATCATAGGCCTTACGAGCTAATTCTTTTCTATCAGAAGTAGATTTAATTTGTGGCGAGATATTCAAATTAGCTTCGATGTTATCGAACTTAATTAAATTAAATGTAGATTGTAATAAGCTCATATCACCAAAATATGATGGAGCTGAGGTAAATTTTTTTTGATATAAATATTTTATAGTGATTGGTAAAATATTAACTTTAGAATTTATCGCTGTTTGAAAAAAGTTACTTTTAAATGGAAGTATATATGAACCGTCTGTTGCAGTTCCTTCCGGAAAAAAATAAACAGAGCCTATATGGTTTAAATAGAATTCAATTTTATTTTTTGTAATCTTAATTGCACTCATTTTTTTTCTATCTATATAAATAGTATTTGCAGATTTGGTAAGTGGTCCTATAAGTGGCCATTTAGAAACACTTGCTTTCGACAAAAAAGTCACCGGATAAATAGAATTAATTAAAAAAATATCTAACCAAGAAATATGGTTACTAACTATCAGGTAATTATTTTCACTTAATATTTTTTCTATATTTGGATTAACGATTAAATTTATTTTAAGTATTTTTAAAAGTTTTTTAGACCATGATTTAATAAATTTTTTTTTTGGTTTTTCACTTATATAGAGAATATATAGCGAATAAAGAAAACCATAAAGTATATGGCATAGAATTAAAGGTATTTTAATCATTTAATAGAGTGCGTAGATTATAAATTCTTTAATTTGTATATGGCAGACTATAAACATTTATAAAATCTCCTTGAGTGAACCCCATAATTTTATTTCCTCCTGCAGCAACTGCTATATATTGTTTGCCATCAATCATATAGGTTATTGGAGGGGCATTAACACCTGCTTCCACTTTAGTTTGCCATAATAATTCACCAGTTTGAGAATTGAATGCGTTAAAATTACCATTTCCCTCACCTGAAAAAACTAAGTCACCTTTTGTTGCCAATGTTCCTCCTAAGAGTGGCTGATCAGTTCTGTGTTGCCAAACTATTTTACCATTTGATAAATTTATTGCGGAAAGTAGCCCCCACTGTGAGTCGTTTGTAGGCTCAGAACTGGTATATTTTAAAATTTTATCGTTAGCAATTTTCTCATGTAAAGTATATTTAATAGGGGCATGAATCCCAGAAATAAAAGCTAAGTTTTTATCAGTATTTAAACTTACAGGTGACCAATTTGACCCCCCAAGAATTCCAGGATAGATCACGGTCCCCTCTTTAGATGCATTTGTAAATAAATTGCTTTGTGGCACAAAGGGGTCTGATTTTAGAAGAAGCTCTCCAGTATCTCTATGATGTATATAGAACCATCCTGTTTTTCCTGCTTGTCCTATAGCAGGAATAACTTTGTCCTTATGAATTGTGTAAAAAAGTACAGGAGGGCTTGCGACGTCATAACCCCAAATATCATGAGGAACTTGTTGGTAGTGCCATTTTAATTTTCCTGTATTTGCATCAAGAGCAATGAGAGAAACAGTGTATAAATTATCTCCCGGCCTAGTTTCAGAGCTCATTTGGGGAGAGGGGTTTCCAGTCCCAAAGAAAAGCGTATCGGTAACTTTGTCAATTGCAGGAGTAGTCCATGCTGATCCACCTCCAAATTTCGACGCATCAGGATACAAATCTAGATTTTGTTTTTCATAATAAATGTCTCTATTTAATGCGGTACCGTCTTCTGTATAATTAGTGAACTTTCCTTCCCAACCCTTAGACGGAATGGTATTAAATTGCCACTTTTGCTCCCCCGTCGAGATATCATAGGCAGCAAGAAACCCTGACCTACCAAACCTCCCTGATAGACCAACAACTGGTCCTAATGAAGTGTTACTCCCTTCCTTTTCAAGATGGAGACCGTAACCTACACCTGTAATACCAATGATTACTTGATTTTTATATACAACAGGAGCCATTGAGATACCCACACCTGTACCCCCGGTAACCTTTTTTTTTCGGTTGGTGTCTGATCTGTCTAAGCTGCTTATTGATTCTGTTTTTACTTGGTTATCAACTACTTTTTTGTCCCAAATCTTTGCTCCAGTTTTAATATTTAGGGAAATAAGTCTTGCATCTACTGTACCGAAAAAAAGTTGATTTTCATGAATTGCGACTCCTCTATTACTTGGTCCGCAACACATTTCCCACTCAGGAGTGAGGTCATGTTCATAGCGCCATAGTTCTTTACCTGTTTTACCATCTAATGCTACAACACCATTAAATGGTAGAGATACAAACATGACTCCATTTTGGACGATGGGAGTTGCCTGAAAAGTTGCCTTCACTCCAGTTCGAAAACTCCAATCTTCGCTTAAGTTTTGAACATTTTTTTCATTAATTTGTTGAAGTTTTGAATAGCGTTGGTTGGTAAGATCTTTACCATAGGAACTCCAGTCTTCATTTTTATCTGAACAACCGGATAGTGAAAAAAACATAAAGACAATTAATAATAAATTTTTCATAGTTTTAAGAATATATATTAATAGGAATTTTTAAAACTTTTATTTTAGTAGCAATATCTTCAATTTCATCTTGTGTTAAGCGAGTTAATTTATTTTTTGAAGATTGCTCAGATGGTCTTGCTAAACTATAAAGGTGTATACCTTTTATTTTTTTTTCATATGGTTTTAAGAAATTAACATATGCGTCTAACGCAGCTTGTTCAGGAAATTTTTTATTAATTTTAAATAAGCATGTCTGAATAATTGTAGGACATACGCTTAAGCAAGCTTCCAAATTTTTTTTTAAGCTGTTGGTTGATAGGTTTATTTGGTTAATGGCCATAACTTCTTTAGGGCTAATTTGATCTATTTTAAACCATACCTCTGAATTAAATTTTTCGATGGAGGTTAAAGCCTTTTGTATATTTGGATTACTTATATAGCTACCATTTGTAATTAAGCGAATTTTAATCTTTTGATTTAAATTAAATTTACTTATTTTCTTAATAAGAATTTTAGTTACGGCTCCAAATTCTTTCGAAGCGGTCGGCTCACCATTTCCAGAAAATGCTATATCTTTGAATTCTGTTTTTTTATCTGTATATTGGTCAAGAAATGATTTATTAATAATTTCATTCAACCAGTAATCAAGTTCATTTTCTAATTTTAATAAATCAATTGCTTCCGGTTTACCTCTGATTAAATTTGGTATTTCACAATAAATACATTGCCAATTGCATGCATTATTAGTGTTTAAGTTTATGCCTAGTGATAACCCCCCTGCTCTCCTTGAAACAACAGGGTAAATATATTTGCCCTGAAATATATTTCGATCGTGATTGGTTATAGTTAATATATCAACTGACATTATTAATCCAATATACTACTTTATTTAATTTTGAACCACATTCTTTGTATTGTTCCATCTTTGTCAATAAGACTATGCTTAACGGCCCCAGTAATATGAAAAAATAGTATTCCTAAGATTAAAATGCCAAAAATAATATGAAATTCATGAAAAATTTCTCTCAGTCCCCCGTCATCTATGCCGGGTATTATTTTAATACCAAACCATTTAATCCCATATTTGCTAGCTATAGACATTATTATCCCTGCTAAAGGAGTTAAAATCATTAACAGATATAGTCCATGATGCGCTGTAGTTGCTAATTTTTTTTCCCAACTCTTCATAGTCTTCAGCAAAGCCGGGGGGCGATGAGTAAAGCGCCAATAGAACCTAAAAATTATCAAGGTAAACAATGTTATACCTATAGACTTATGAAGGTTGAAATAAAATGAACGCGGTGATGTTTCTTTGGCTAACTCCCAAGTATAAATTCCCAGATTAAATAAATCATAGCTAGAAGATTTTGGAGCTTCCTTTGGAAGAGCCTCCATAAACCAGCCTAAAATAAACATAAAAATAATTCCTATGGCAATCAACCAATGTAGGAATTTTGCGGTAAAGGTGTATTGCTCGGGTGAAGTTTCCATTAAAAATTTGTTCCTTTCTTTTGTACCCATATAAAATAAGATAAGATGTTTATAAGTTTAATGTGTTTAGGAGTGTTTTTACAAGATGAATAAAATTATTTTTATTATATTTATTTTAATTTTCTCAATAAACCTTCAGAGCAAAGTAAAGGCACTTAATATTATAGAAGTAGCTGATGGAGTTTTTGTCCATCAAGGAGAGCATTTTGATGTAGATGACACGTATCAAGGGGATATTGCTAACATAGGATTTATTATCGGAACAAATTCTGTTGCAGTTATTGATTCAGGTGGATCAACTACTGTTGGAATGTCACTTAAAGCAAGTATTCGTGAAAAAACATCCCTACCTATTAAGTTTGTAATAAATACTCATGTTCATCTTGATCATATATATGGAAACTCAGCATTTACGGAGAAAGATGTAGAATTTATTGGTCATAGCGAACTACCTAGAGCAATGGAATTAAGAAAAGAACTATACCAAAGATTAAATCTGGAATATTTAAATATACCAATTGAAGAATCTATCCAAGTCTCTCCTTCAATTTTTATCAAAGTAAATGAAAGTAAAATTTTTGATTTAGGAGAAAGAAAAATTAAAATAAGTGCCTACCCTTCTGCTCATACAAACAACGATATCACTATTGAAGACTTGAAAACTGGAACACTTTGGGCTGGAGACTTACTTTTTATTGAGAGAACTCCAGTAGTAGACGGAGACATACATGGCATTATTAATGTTATTAATCAATTAATTTCTTTAGACGTTAATTTAGTTATACCGGGCCATGGTACCCCCACAAAAAATTGGCGCAAAGCGTTTGAAAAACATAGAAATTACTTTATAACATTAAGAGATGGCGTAAGAAGAGCAATTTCTGAAGATATAGGGCTTCAAAAAGCAATAGAAACAGTAGCTCAATCTGAATCGAAAAAATGGGAGTTATTTGATATCCAAAATGCTAGAAATATAAATCAAGTTTATCCGCAATTAGAATGGGAGTAGCTTCATCATATAGGTATAAAATTTATACTCCCTTAATACTAATTTTTCTTTTTTGATAGCAAGTTATCAAGACTAAAGCATGTGTTAGGGTGCGAACCTAAGTGAAGTAACCCACCAGTAATAGCTAAGTATTGGAGACTTCCAAGTAAATTCATACTTCCAAAATAAATAAGTGCCCAAAGTATTGAATAAACCGCAAGAACATAGGCTGAAACTTTTACTTTATAGCCAATTATTAATGTGAGACCAAAAACAAATTGAATTAAAATACTGATGGGTGCAAATATCCCAGGTAGTCCCCTTGACCCCATCGCATCTTGATAAATGTTATAGCCATTTTCAACCGACATAATATTTTTAATAATAAATATTATTGAAATAAAAAATAACATTGCTAAAAATACTCTTGCTATGACACCTGTAAATTTTTCCATTATATTTCCTTAAATTTATTGTAATAATTTTTAATTAAGCGAATGTTATCTTATTTATCAATTTTTTAATAGGAGCAGGCATTGCTCCGTCATTAATTTCTATTTTAGGGATCCAATAAAGTTCTTTTGGGCAGGGCAGTAAAATGGTAGATGGCAATAAAATATGCTGGTAAAAAACTCTTAGTTTGAAGTGAGTAAATTTTGCAGTAAATTCTCCCTTGTTCTCAACGGTATATTTTTTTGCCTGTAAATTTTTACTTAACCAGTCTTGAGTAGATGGCAATTGGTCAAACTCAGGAAAAGCCCACAGACCGCCCCAAATTCCTTTTGGAGGTTTTTTGAAGAACAATATATTTTTTTTATTTTCTACAATAAGGGTAAATATTTCCTTAGTAGGAATAATTTTTTTTATTTTAGGGAGAGGGATGGTATCAACCCAATTATTTAAGTTACTTTGACAATTTGTAGTTAGAGGACAAACGCAGCACTCGGCATTTTTTCTTTTACATATTGTTGAGCCCAGGTCCATTAACGATTGAGTGTAAATTTCAATATTAAATTTTGGTAAATTTGACTCTGCAAGTTCCCATAAATTCTTTTCTATTTTTGAGTTACCAAGCCTGTCTTTAATTCCATAAAATCTCATTAAAACTCTTTTTACATTTCCATCAAGTATTGGTTTTAATTGCCCAAAGGAGAATGCACAAATTGCCCCTGCAGTTGATCGTCCAATTCCAGGAAGTGCTATTAGGTTTTCCATTGAACTCGGTAATACCCCTTTATATTCATTGGAAACAATTGTGGCACTTTTGTATAAATTGCGAGCACGCGCATAATATCCAAGACCAGCCCATAACTTCATTACTTTTTCCTCATCAGCTTCAGCTAAAGCTGATACTGTCGGAAAATTATCCATAAATTTTTGATAGTACTTAATAACTGTAGTGACTTGTGTTTGTTGAAGCATAATTTCTGACACCCAAATAGCGTATGGATCTCTTGTTTGCTGCCATGGCAAATTGTGCCGACCATAATTTTTATGCCAACTTATAAGCTGCTTTGAAATATAGCTCATTTTTAATAAAAATAGTAAATGGCTAGGCACCCTACAACGATTCTATACCAACCAAATACAATAAATGTATTGTGCGTTACAAACCAAATAAAAATTTTAATAATTATATAAGAACTTAAAAATGCAGTTATAAATCCCACTATAAATACTGGGATATCATTTGTACTTAAAATACCTATATTTGAAGATAAATCGAAAATAGATGCTGCGAAAATAATCGGAATAGCTAAGAAAAAAGAAAATTCAGTTGCAGTTTTTCTATCTAGCCCGGCTATCATACCACCCATGATTGTTGAGGCTGCTCTAGATATTCCTGGAATTAAAGAAAAACACTGAGCTAATCCAACAATCAAAGCTTGTTTGTTACTGATTTTATCAACATTAACCTTAGGCCTGTTGGTTAATTTTTTCTCAATGGCGATCATAATAATTCCACCGATTATTAATGCGATTCCAACTACTATTGGGTTAAATAGATATAGTTTAATTAGACTATGAAAAAAGAAGCCTAATACTGCCGCTGGGATAAAAGCGATAAGCAAATTTTTCGTAAAAGCTTGAGCAGTTTTGTCTGTCTGAATGCCAATAAAAGTATCTAAAATCTTTGTTCTATACTCTACTACCACAGCTAGAATTGCACCTAGTTGGATAAATATTTCGAATACTTTACTAGAAGGGTCCGTGTAACCCAAAAGTTCTGCGCCAATTATTAAATGACCAGTTGAACTTACAGGTAGAAATTCTGTTACTCCCTCAACAATACCTAATAAGAAAGCAACCCATAAAAGATAAAAATCCATTATTTAATTATACTTTTTGATAAACTTTTGAGCCTTTTTTTACAAATTCAATCGATTTTTCTTGCATCCCTTGTTTAAGTGCTTCTTGATCTGTAAAACCCTTATTTTTGGCGTAATCTCTTACATCCTGTGAGATTTTCATAGAGCAGAAATGCGGCCCACACATAGAGCAGAAATGCGCTTGTTTAGCACCCTCTTGCGGCAAGGTTTCATCATGAAATTCTTTTGCTTTTTCTGGGTCGAGGCCAAGATTAAACTGATCATTCCACCTAAATTCAAATCGTGCTTTAGATAAAGCATTGTCTCGAATTTGAGCGCCTGGGTGACCTTTGGCTAAGTCTGCTGCATGAGCTGCAATTTTATAGGTAATTATTCCAACGCGAACATCTTCCTTCTCGGGCAGTCCTAGATGCTCTTTTGGCGTAACATAACATAACATTGCGCATCCATACCATCCAATCATAGCTGCACCAATTCCAGAGGTAATATGATCATAACCTGGAGCAATATCTGTAGTCAAAGGCCCTAGTGTATAAAAAGGAGCTTCATCACAGTGCTCCAACTGGAGCTCCATATTTTCTTTGATTAAATGCATAGGGACATGACCAGGGCCTTCAATCATTACTTGAACATCGTGCTTCCAAGCAACTTTAGTTAACTCACCTAAAGTTTTTAATTCAGCGAATTGTGCTTCATCATTTGCATCATAAATAGAACCTGGACGCAGCCCATCACCCAAACTAAAACTGACATCGTAAGCTTTCATAATTTCACATATTTCTTCAAAATGTGTGTACAGGAAAGATTCTTCATGGTGTGCGAGACACCAACTAGCCATAATAGATCCACCCCGACTTACAATACCTGTCATCCGTTTTGCCGTCATCGGAATGTAAGCTAATTTAACGCCTGCATGAATAGTAAAATAATCAACGCCTTGCTCAGCTTGTTCAATAAGCGTATCTTTAAATATTTCCCAGGTTAAATCTTCAGCCTTACCATTAACTTTTTCTAATGCTTGGTAAATCGGAACAGTACCAATAGGAACAGGACTATTTCTTATAATCCATTCTCGAGTTTCGTGAATATTTTTTCCAGTTGAAAGGTCCATAACATTGTCAGCCCCCCATCGGGTTCCCCATACCATTTTTTCAACTTCTTCACTGATGCTTGAGCCTAATGCTGAGTTACCAATATTTGCATTAATCTTAACTAAAAAATTTCGTCCAATAATCATAGGCTCTGACTCTGGATGGTTGATATTAGTAGGAATAATTGCACGGCCTTTAGCAACTTCATTTCTTACAAATTCAGGCGTAATTTTATTTGGAATTTGTGCCCCATGATTTTGTCCTGGATGCTGAGTTTGGATTACATCTGATAAACCTTCTCTTCGTTGATTTTCTCTAATAGCAATATATTCCATCTCCGGGGTAATAATCCCTTTTTTGGCATAATGCATCTGGGATACATTCTTACCTGGTTTTGCCCTTCTCGGTTTACGTAAAAGATTAAAGCGCATTTTTTCAAGCTCAGGATCTTCTTTTCTTTGTTGTCCATAAACTGATGTAGGTCCGTCTAATATCTCGGTATCTTTGCGATCTTCAATCCATTTTGTTTTTAAGGGAGGTAACCCATCTTGGATATTAATGTCATATTTTGGGTCAGTATAAGGGCCTGATGTATCGTATACTAAGACAGGGGCATTTTTCTCCGCACCAAACTCTGACGGTGTGTCTGAAATACTAATCTCTCTAAAAGGAACCTGTATATCTGGAGTTGAACCTTGAATATAAACTTTTTTTGAATTAGCGAATGGCTTTAGTGCATCTTCGTCAAGCTGTGCATCTTTACCAATGAATTGATCTAAATTTTTTTTAAGTGCTTTATCTGTAGTATTCATTTCTGTTACTCCTTATTTTTTTTTACGTAAGAAGCGACAGAGTGCTTTCCTACGATGGTATTATCCACATCAGGTTCAAAGGGTTTTTCTCACTATTTATGTAAAACTGTAAATAGACCCCTAGCAATTAGTTACTAAATTACTAGATAATCATTGTTTCCGCAAGCATGATTATAAGAGTTTGTTTGCATCTTATAGATTAATAATTCGAATTAATTTAATTGCTTCGTGTCTCTATGTGTGACTCAGTTATAATTAAGCTTAATAAAAGTACAAATAAACTATGAAAAACAAAACATTACTTGTTAATTTTAATTGCTTATATTTTCTGGGCTTTTTGATTTTATCTTCTTCTATTTATGCCGATGAAAAAAAAGATTTATTAACGGTCTATGAGGAAGCTGTTCTTAATGACGCCCAATTGTCCTCTGCCAGAATTCAGAATCAATCTATGAAGGAGCTTATAGATCAAGGGCTTTCACTTTTTCTGCCTAATATAAATATTGATGCTAGTTATGGTCAAAACGATAACAAAAGAAAAATATTAACTAGCGGTATTAATAATGATTTATTGAGTGGCACTTCTGCAAACTATGAAAGTTATGATTACGGAGTTACTATTACTCAACCTATTTTTAATTATGCAAGCTACGCAAAATATAAGCAAAATCTAATTCAATCCAGCCTGAGCGACAAGCAGCTAATTAAAGCACAACAAAATTTGATTTTTCGTGTTTCTAATGTTTATTTTGAAACATTAATGGCTATGGATGAAATTAAGCTTTTACAAGCACAATATTCAGCTATTAAAGCTCAACTAGCAGAAGCAGAGGCTCGTTTTGAGTTGGGGCTAATATCAATCACTGATGTTAATGAAGCAAAAACAAAAGAAGCTCTTCTTAAAATTGACAAAATTGACGCTATACAAAAATTAAAGATTAAGAAAAGGCAGATTGAAAGCATTACAGGGATACTCCCTGGAAGACTTAAGCCCCTGAATTCAGTTATGACTTTTACAAAATTAGAAAACCAGGCTGAAGAATGGGTGAGTATGGCCTTAGAAAATAGCCTTGAAATTCAAATTAAAAAAGATGAGGTCCAAATCGCTGATCGGGAAATTGACATAAGATCCGGTGACCGTTACCCAACTATAGATGCAATGGCTAGGAGATCAAGGGATTGGGATAAAGGAGGGTATCCATATGGGAGTGTTGCGAATAAGGGGGTTAGATCTTTTTCAGATACCATCGGGTTAGAAGTTAATATACCTATCTATTCTGGTGGATATGCCAGCTCAAGAGTAAGGGAGGGAAGGCTATTAAAGCTTAAAATAAAAGAGGATGAAGAGTATTTACGTCGTCAAATTGAACTCGAGGTAAGAGAAAATTATTTAAATCTACAATCAAATTTTGCAGAAATTAATGCATATCAACAAGCATTATTAAGTGCAGAAATTACTCTCGACTCAACTAATTTGGGTTTTCAGGTTGGACTCAGAAATAGCGTTGATGTTTTGAGAGCGCAGCAAGTTTTTTTTGATGCTGAAAAAGAAATGTTAAAAGCGCGTTATAATTATTTAATAAACCAAGTTAAACTAAAACAATCTGTCGGCATGCTTTCTAAAACAGATATTGTTAATATTAACAAATACTTAATCGTGGAATAAAGATGATCGCCTTACATGAAAAGAGCCAGTTTGTTCTAATTGATATGCAAGAAAAATTAGCTGCCGCTATGCCTCAGGAAGTAATAAATAAAATTATTCGTCGCACAGAATTATTAGTTACTCTTGCAGTTAACTTAGATATTCCACAAATATATACAGAGCAATATCCAAAAGGTTTGGGCCCGACCTTAGAGAAGATGAAGCCTTTTTTAGCTGATGCAAGTTATGTTGAAAAAAAAGTCTTTGCTTGCACTGATGAACCAATTTTTAATAGATATATAATAAGAACTAGGCCACAGGTATTTTTAGCTGGCATGGAAACTCACATATGTGTTTTACAGACTGCAATAGGCTTATTAAATGCAGGTAAAGAAGTTTTTATAATAGAGGACGCAGTTGTTTCTAGAAATATTACTAACAAACAAAATGCTTTAAATCGATTAAGGAATGCTGGTTGTATTATTACCAATACAGAATCAGTAGTATTTGAATGGCTTAAATCCTCAGAAAATGAAGCCTTTAAATCAGTTGCTAGTCTGATTAAAAATATTGACTGATTATGTTCTCAACAGCTTGTGTTGTTTTTTTAGTCTGGTTTAATAAATTTTTTGAATTTTTTTCACTGGTTGAATTCTTTTTTATTTTATATTTTAATAATTTATCTATAATTTTTTCTAAGTCTTTAATTTTATTAAATCTTGTTAGTGTTCCTTCAATTTCAGCGGCTTCAATTATATCTTTGAAATTATATATTGATGGCCCTACAGCTGTTGGCACTTGCATTGATAAAGATTCTATCGGATTCTGACACCCATAATCTAAGATACTACCACCAATAATGGCAAGATTTGCTAACCCATAATACTCGTAAAGCTCCCCCATAGAATCACCCAATATGTATTCTGGAGTTTTGGTAAAAGATTTATGTGCACTTCTTCTAAGATAAGAAATTTTTCTTTTTTCAAATATTTTTGCAACGATATTAAACCGTTCAGGATGTCTTGGAACAATAATTAAGACGCATTTTTTTAGATTTAAGTTCGAGATTAGATTAATTATTTCCTCCTCCTCTCCTTTTCTTGTACTGCTCGCTAAAATAACAAACTGATTTTTTATCTTTAATTGTGATTTAAGTATTTTTATTCTATTAATTATATTTCTTGGAGGCCTGACATCAAGCTTAAGGTTTCCCATAATATTTATTGGGGCTTTGGTAAGTTTCCTAAAGTTTTTTTTATCATTCCTGTATTGAACATGAATGCCATCAAGCTGTCCGAGTAATTTAGCGTAGACACTCTTACATAAAAAATATTTTTTTAATGATTCGTTAGACATCCTACCGCTAATAAGTGTAATCGGCACATCATGGGTATTGCACTGATTGATTAAATTAGGCCAAAGTTCTTTTTCTATAAGAAGCCCTAACCTAGGCTTGTAAAATTCAATAAATCTTTTTGCTGCGTAGCCAGTATCATACGGTAAATAGCACCTATGAATTTTAGAGCTCTTAGGAAGATCTACATTTCTTCCTGTTGGAGTGCCATGACTTATTAAAAAATTAATTTTTGGGTATTTTTTTATTAAATTACTAATTAACGTGTTTATTGCTTTAGTTTCTCCAACTGAAACACAATGAAACCAAACAGTAGTTTTTTTCCCCCACTCTTGTTCTTTATTTTTGGGGAAGATGGCAAACCTTTCTCCCCAATGAAGAAGGTAGTCTGGGTTTTTTAGCCCCCTATAAATAAGCTTCAATATTGCAAGAGGCAATAAAAGATAAATTATAAATTTATATATAAATAAAGGCATTAAATGATTTTCTCATAATAGTAATTTAATTTGAATTTTAATTTAAAATTAGAAGGTATTGTTTTAATTGAATAATTCTTTTATTCGCTCAAAAAAAATTAAAAAGTATCAAATTTTTATAAAAAAAGAGCTTGACCAACCACAACCAAGTGATATTATTTTTCATGAAAGTACAACATGTAGTGTTTTTCATTGAAATATGTTTTTTAATAAAAATCTAGATGCAGCGTACAAAATTAGGGAGAAATTGCATGCTTGACGTAGTGCCAACAGTAGATAGTTACGAAGAGCCTGAAGAGGCAAAAAAAATTCCATTTCAATCAGTTTCACTAGACATTTGGGATAAAAAGTACCGACTTAAATCAAAGCAAGATGAATTCATTGATCAAGATATAAATGATACATATCTTCGTGTTGCAAAAGCATTGGCAGAGGTTGAATTACCAAAGGACAGAGATGTTTGGGGTAAGAAATTTGTATGGGCGCTGAAAAATGGGGCAATCCCAGCAGGGAGAATTACCTCTAATGCAGGGGCACTTGAGCACAAACCTGCCACAAGTACAATAAATTGTACTGTTTCTGGTGTTATTCAAGATAGCATGACGGATATTTTAGATAAAGTGCATGAGGCAGGTTTAACGCTAAAAGCTGGATGCGGAATTGGGTATGAATATTCAACTTTAAGACCTAAAGGCGCATTTGTTGCTGGAGCAGGTGCTTATACAAGTGGACCTTTATCCTTTATGGATATTTACGACAAAATGTGCTTTACAGTTTCCAGTGCAGGTGGTCGAAGAGGCGCTCAAATGGCGACTTTCGATATAGCGCATCCTGATGTAACTGATTTTATTAAAGCTAAAAGGGAGGATGGAAGGCTTCGCCAATTTAACCTGTCTTGCCTTATAACTACAGAATTTATGGAAGCAGTAAAATCTGATAAAGATTGGAAAGTTGCTTTTCCTGTAACAGCAAAAGAAGCGAAAGAAGATAAGTTAGATCTAAAGAATGAAGATCAGGTGGTCTGGAGGGATTGGCCTGTAAAAGATAAATATTTAACTCAGTCAAAAGGAATTGATGCTGGCAAGGTTGCGTGTCGTGTTTACAAAATTCTTAAGGCGAAGCGACTTTGGGACATTATTATGGCGTCTACTTATGATTATGCTGAGCCTGGTTTTATTCTAATAGATCGAGTTAATGAGATGAACAATAATTGGTTTTGTGAGAATATCAGAGCAACAAACCCTTGCGGCGAACAGCCACTTCCACCATACGGCGCTTGCTTACTTGGATCAATTAATTTAACTAAATTTGTCAAACTTCCATTTACTGAGGGTGCGCATTTTGACTGGGATAAATATAAGGAAGTGGTAAGAATATTTACCAGGATGCTCGATAATGTTGTTGAAATAAATGGGCTTCCCTTAGATAAACAAAGAGATGAGATAGCAAGAAAAAGGCGCCATGGGATGGGCTATCTTGGACTAGGCTCAGCACTAAGTATGATGCAAATTACTTATGGTGATGATGAGTCTTTAAAGTTTACTGAAGAAGTTACTCGTGTTTTGGCTGATGTAGGCTGGCAGGTAGGATTGGAGTTAGCAAAAGAAAAAGGGCCCGCCCCAATTATGGATGAAGATTTTGAAGTGACTGCTGAGATGTTAGCAGCGCGACCAGAGATGATAAAAGATGGAATTAAATTAGGGGATATTGTAAAAGGTAGAGTTTTGCTTGGTCGTTATAGTAGGTATATGCAGCAGTTTTCAAAAGAGTTACAAGATCAAGTTTCAAAGGATGGGCTAAGGTTTACCCATCACAGCTCTATTGCTCCCACAGGAACTATTTCATTGTCTCTAGCCAACAATGCAAGTAATGGTATTGAGCCTTCTTTTGCACATCATTACAGTCGTAATGTAATTAGAGAGGGTAAAAAAAGTAAAGAAAAAGTCGATGTTTTTTCATTTGAACTATTAGCATATCGCCATTTAATTAATCAAAAGGCTATGCCATTCTCAGAAAAAGATGATGAGAAGTTACCTGATTATTTTATCGATTCATCTTCAATCCAGGCTAAAGCTCATGTTGATATCCAGGCAGCCGCCCAAAAATGGATTGATAGTTCAATATCTAAAACAATTAATGTCCCAACTGATTATAATTATGAAGATTTTAAGCAGATTTACTTATATGCATATGAGAAGGGGCTTAAAGGCTGCACTACCTTTAGATTCAATCCAGAAGCATTCCAAGGAGTTTTAGTCACCGAGAAAGATTTAGAAAGTACGACATATAAGTTTACTTTGGATGATGGTGGCGTTATTGAGGCTAAGGGCAATGAGGAAATTGAGTATGATGGAGAAAAACATTCAGCTGCAAATCTCTATGATGCTTTAAAAGAAGGATATTACGGAAAATTCTAGGAATAATAATACGATGGCAATAAAAATTGATAAAAAAATTGTAGGGTATGGTCTTGTTGATAAAAAAGATGAAGAAAAATCAATAGTACCTAAAGCAAAAGTCGTTCAATTAGGCGAGCCTCTGGGCAGGCCTGATAAAATTACTGGGTCTACATATAAAGTTAAAACACCTGTTACAGAGCACGCACTTTATATTACTATTAATGATGTGGTAATGAATGAAGGTACAGAGCAAGAGCATCGTAGGCCATTTGAAATTTTCATTAATTCAAAAAATATGGAACATTTCCAATGGATTGTTGCTTTAACTAGAGTGATGTCAGCAGTTTTTAGAAAAGGTGGGGACATAACCTTTTTAGTAGAAGAGCTTGAAAGCGTCTTTGATCCAAGTGGCGGCTATTATAAAAAAGGCGGTAAATTTATTCCAAGTTTAGTCGCTGAGTTAGGGCAGGTTGTTGAACAGCATCTTGAAAGTATAGGGATGCTAAAACCCAAGGTACTGGATGATGCCCAAGAAGCTTTGGTAGAAGAAAAGAAAAGAGAGTATTCAGAAAAAAATCCTAATGGTTTAGATGAAAATGGATTTCCAAAAGATGCGCAGCTCTGTAATAAATGCCAAATTAAGGCCTCGATTATGATGGACGGATGTCTCACCTGTTTATCTTGCGGTGAAAGTAAATGTGGCTAATTTAAAATCGAATTTTTTTTCTAATAGTTAAGTTTATGTCCAAAATATTACTTTTAGTCATTTCAGTATTAGTAGCTTTAAATCTTCAATCAGCTCCAACAACGGCAGTTCTGTTTAGTACCAACCCGTCAATTGTTAAGGTGCATGTTGCCAATAAAGATGGTAATCACGGGGTTGGATCTGGTGTTGTGGTTGCAAAAGATTATATAGTGACAAATTGCCATGTCATCGCTGATGCTCAGGGGGTTCATGTTGAGAAATATGGCGTGAGTTATCCTCCGGAAGCATTAATAGCTAATTGGAAAAATGATTTATGTATTTTAAAATTTAAATATACGGAATTGAAGCCGGCAGTCCTTGGAACCACTGAAAACTTACAATATGAGACAAATGTTTTTACCAAAAGCTATGGTGGAAACAGCACTAGACCGCAATCTTCATTTGGAAGTATTAAAGGAATATTTAACTTTAATGGGTTTAAAGTAATACAATCTTCCGCATCATTTACGATGGGAGCCAGCGGCGGAGGGTTATTTAATAATAAGGGTGAGCTTTTGGGCATTACCACTGTTTATTTAAACCCAAGGGGTAAAGCTTATTATTTTAGTATGTCAGTTGAAATGATTAAGAGTATGCTAAAAAATGGAGATGAAATTTCAGTGACAACTCAGTCAGAAAGACCTTTCTGGGATAACCCTGAAGAAAGCCAACCTTTCTTCATGCAAGTTGCTGGACCAATAAAAAACAAAATGTGGGGAAAGCTCGAAAATATTTCACAAAACTGGTTGACGCAGGAACCTGATTCTGATGAATCAAATTTTTATTACGCACTTTCTCAATACTATTTAAATAACTTAACTACTGCCCAAAAAGTGTTTAAAAAAATCATCAAACAAAATAAAAGACATACGGAGTCTTATCTATATTTATATAAGATAGCTAAAAAGAGTAATATGAAGAAAGAAATGCAACAATATAAAAGCTTAACTTTATCACTAGATGAAACATTAATAATAGAAATTGATGAATAAAATATATCATTTCCTGTGGTTAATTTTTTTATTACCTTTAGCGGGATGTTCTTTAAAAATGAACTCGATGTCAGATATATTAGCTACTGATTATTCTGAGGTGGATCCAGCCCCGGTGGATTCTGTAAGTTATTATTGTGATGAAAATAAACAATTTTTTATAAAATACATCGAAGACGAAACAGCCTTGTGGCTTATTTATCCAAAAAGACAATTAAAATTAGTACTATTAAATAATGAAAATTTATATTCTAACGGGATTACAACTCTAGTCAAAGAACCTGCTGGCATTTTAGTAAAAGATGACAGTGGAACTTTGTATAAGAATTGTGTCGAAATAAATCAAAATTAGGCTTGAATCAAGAATAAAGTTGGAGTAACTTAATGGTATTCGGTCCTACAGGCCAAGATGTTAATTATTAAAAAATTTAAAGTAAAATAAGCGCATTCTATCTTAAAGGCAATTATGTTAATTAAATCAGAATATTTTGATCTAGAAACACCTACAGGCGTTATGAGAACATTCGCCCACCGTCCGATACAGCAAGGAAAATTTCCTACTATTTTATTTTATTCGGAAATATTTCAGCAAACAGGACCTATAGAAAGAGCCGCAAAAATTATTGCAAGTCACGGGTATGTTGTTTTGGTTCCCGAGGTATTTCATGAATTAAATTCTATTGGTACGATTCTTAATTATGATGATGCGGGCAGGGAGAAAGGAAACGCAGATAAGGAAGCTAAGGATGTGCAGTCTTATGATTCAGATAACCAAGCGATGATTGATTGGGTGTTAAAGCAAAGTTGGGCAAATGGTAACATAGGAGCTATGGGATTTTGTATAGGAGGTCACCTTGCTTTTCGTGCAGCTCTAAATCCTAAGGTAAAGGCAACAGCATGTTTTTACGCAACTGATTTGCATACAAATACAATACCAAATAAGCCTAAACAACATTCTATGGATCGCTTAAATGATATTACCGGTGAGCTATTAATGATTTGGGGAAAGCAAGATAATCATATCCCCACCAGTGCTAGAATAGATATTCATAATAAATTATTGGAAACAAGTATTTTATTTAGTTGGCATGAATTTAACGCCCAGCATGCTTTTATGAGGGATGAGGGCGACAGATACGACCCTGAATTGGCGATTATTTGCTACCAGATGTGTCTTAGGTTATTTTCTAGGACGCTTTAGTCTAAACACAGTCTGAAAATGCTTCAAGTGAACGATGAAATGACTTATTGTCAATTAGACTATTTTTATTATCTTTAGTTAACTTTTGATTATTAAGATTCGTGTTAACTAAGGGTTTATTCTTCACTTTAGTGTATTTTTTTTGTGTATTTTTAATCATTTTTTTCCTTTTGGGAAAGTTATTAATAGAGGGATTTTGTCCCGCTTGTTAATTGGATAGATACAATATTAATGTAATAATTCAATTTTTTTTAAAAATGTAATCATTGTTGATGATTTTATCATTATTTAGGCAGGTATCGTAATATGAAAATAGTTATAAATGGAATAGAAAAAGAATTTAAAAAAAATAAAATAACTCCTCAAGATTTAGTTAACTTTTTAAAAATAACAGGGCAAAGGTATGCTATTGAGCATAATGGAGAAATTATTCCGAGATCTGATTTTTCTGAGAGAGACATTCGGGATGGCGATATGTTAGAAATTGTTGGAGCTGTTGGCGGTGGATAAACGCGATTTGAAAAATGACGAGTTAGTTATTGCTGGAAGAATATTTAATTCCAGATTATTGGTCGGCACTGGAAAATATAATGATTTTAAAGAAACTCGTTCAGCAATTGAAAAAAGTGGAGCAGAGATTGTAACAGTCGCTATAAGAAGAACAAATCTTGGGCAGAATCAACAAGAACCTTCGTTACTAGATTTTTTACCTCCAGATAAATTTACTTATTTACCTAATACTGCCGGATGTTATTCAGCTGATGATGCTATTCGAACTCTAAGATTGGCAAGAGAGTTATTAGGCGGGCACAACCTTGTAAAATTAGAGGTGTTAGGTGATTCAGATACACTATATCCAAATGTACTTGAAACCATTGCGGCAGCAAAAGTTCTCATTAAAGAGGGATTTGACGTCATGGTCTATACCTCTGACGATCCAATTGTAGCTCAGCAACTCGAGGATATCGGGTGCTGCGCTGTTATGCCTTTAGCTTCTTTGATTGGCTCCGGAATGGGAATATTAAATCCACATAATTTAGAAATTATTATTAATAAGCTGACAGTTCCTGTAATAGTTGACGCAGGAGTTGGAACCGCATCAGATGCTGCTATTGCAATGGAGTTAGGTTGTGACGGCGTTTTGATGAATACAGCAATAGCAGCCGCGGGTAATCCAATATTAATGGCCGGTGCAATGAGGAAGGGAATCGAGGCAGGGCGCGAAGCTTTCCTAGCGGGTAGAATGAATAAAAAATTATATAGTGCATCCCCAAGCTCACCAACTAAAGGATTAATTAAGTAAATGGCAAAATTTAATGAGTCCCATATTTTAGTCACAGTAGAAACAGAATTTATTGAATCAAATTCGATGGTTGAGATTAATAAGTATTTTTTTGCATATACGGTTACGATTAAAAATCAAGGAATACAGACGGTACAGTTAATTAGTCGACATTGGATTATTCAGAATAGCAATAAAGAGTCATTTGAGGTTAAGGGCCCAGGAGTTATTGGGGAGCAACCTGTTATTGAACCTGGGGATAGTTTTAGTTATACAAGTGGCACAGAAATTAATACACCTGAGGGCGTAATGTATGGAACTTATCAAATGATGACTGAGGATGTTAAAAGTTTTGATACTAAAATACCAAAATTTATATTAAGTATGCCTAGGACTTTACATTGAACTATAAAATACTGATTTTTATACCGGCTATATTCTTCCTAAACAGTTGCGGGCAGTTGGCTACCCAGCTTCCTTGTGAATGTGACCATAAAGAAATTGAGCACATAGAATCAGAGAAATGTGAGACTGTAGTTGATAAAGTAAAAGAGATTAAGCCCTATAGTTTTTTAATGAAGGCGGACTGGAATGAAATTAAACCAGATTTAGAGAGCGACTATTTAATCTTAGCTTGGCCAGCCTGGCTTCAAAGTTGCTCAACTCTTATTAATAGACCGCAGTGGAAATCTGTGTGTGAGTCTGCCTTAAAAATTGAAGCCTTAACGAATGATAAATTGAGCAGCTATTTTTATGAAAATTTTGACTTGTTCCAAGCAAAAAATACTGATGGCTCTAGTGATGGACTCATTACTGGTTACTATCAACCAGTTCTCAAGGGAAGCTGGACCCGGACAAAAAAATATAATGTCCCGCTTTACTCCCCACCAAATGATTTAATTACGGTTGACTTGAGTAAGGTGTACCCAGAATTAAAATATAAAAGATTAAGAGGGAGAGTCGAGGGAAATAAACTAATACCTTATTTAACTCGAGAAGAAATCTATAAACAAAACTTTCCCCTTCAGGGAAATGAATTAGTTTGGCTTGAAAATTCTGTAGAAGCATTTTTTTTAGAAATTCAAGGCTCAGGTGTTGTGGTGTTTGATGATGGTAATCGCACACAAATTGGGTATGCCAACCAAAATGGCCACCCATATCGATCAATGGGGCGAGAGTTAATACGTAAAGGCGAATTAAAGAGACATAAGGTATCTATGCAAAGCATTAAAGCTTGGGCTAAAAAAAATAAAAAAAAACTACAAAAATTTCTTAATGCAAATCCCAGCTTTGTTTTTTTTAGAGAGTTACCACAAGGGCTTCCAGGACCAATCGGAGCTTTGGGTGTTCCTATAACAACTGAGCGTTCTGTTGCAATTGATAGAAGATATGTACCTTTAGGGGCCCCAATTTTTTTATCAACTACTCAGCCAAACTCAAATGAACCCTTGAGCCAACTAATGATTGCTCAAGATACTGGAGGGGCAATCAACGGTGGAGTCAGAGCAGATTTTTATTGGGGACAAGGCAAAAAAGCTGGAGCAAAAGCAGGGTCAATGAAGCAGGCGGGAAAAATTTGGGTGATATTACCAAAAGGATTTAGCTTCTAATGTTAAAATGAATCTAAGGAGTTAATTACATGAAAACTAGATATCTTTTTTTAATTATTTGTTCCAGTATGTTTCTAAACGCATGCGGTACAAAGGGGGCTCTTTATATTCCAGAAGAAAAGTATCCTCAAGCAACGCTTAAAGTTAATCCAGAAATAAAAAATCAATTAGAAATTAAAAAATCATAAAATGGCTTCTTCAATTTTAATATCAAAAAACGGAGAGTATTTTATAGAAGACTATCCGGTCAAAAAAATGATTGAAGGGTTCGGAAGCCCTTTCTATGTTTACTCAAAAGAAAAATTAATAACTAATTTCAATAGTTTTAAATCTCATTTTAATGGAATAAATCATCTTATTTGCTTTGCTGTTAAGTCTAACTCTAATATCGGAATACTAAATATTCTTGCAGAGAATGGAGCTGGATTTGATATTGTTTCTGGTGGTGAATTAGAAAGAGTAATTTCTGCTAAAGGAGACCCAAAGAAAATCGTGTTTTCTGGAGTAGGCAAGACAATAGATGAGATTAGGTTAGCAATAAATCACGATATTTTGGCTTTTAATGTCGAGTCTGAATCTGAGTTACTTAGAATTCAAAGTGTAGCTAAATCTTTAAATAAAAAAGCTTCAATATCAATAAGGGTGAATCCAAATGTTGATGCAAAGACTCACCCATATATTTCAACAGGTCTAAAGGACAATAAGTTTGGAGTAAATGAAGATGAAGCCTTGCAGATGTATAAGAAAGCAAGCAAATTAGATTCAATAGTTATAAAAGGAATTGATTGTCATATAGGTTCACAAATTACAGACTTAAGTCCTTTTACAGACGCAATTAAAAAATTAGTTTCTCTTATAGACCATTTAAAATCAATAAATATTAATATAAGTCATGTAGATATTGGTGGGGGACTGGGGATTTCATATAAGAATGAAACTCCGCCAACTTTCAAAGAATATTCAATGATTGTACATAAGCTCTTAAAAGATAAAAAAATTAAAATAATATTTGAGCCAGGAAGGGCGTTAGTTGCAAATGCTGGAGTATTGATTACTAAGATTGAATACATTAAACAAAATGAAGATAAGAGGTTTGCAATTACTAATGCTGGGATGAATGACTTAATGCGTCCTGCACTTTATGATGCTTTTCATGAGATTATTAATTTATCACCATCAAAAACTAAAAAACAACAATACGATATCGTAGGCCCAATCTGTGAAACCTCAGATTTTCTTGGAAAAAATAGAATGCTATCATTAGAAGAAGAAAATATACTGGCTATTTTAGATACAGGGGCATATGGAATGACAATGAGTTCAAATTATAATAGTAGACCAAAAATTTCAGAATTAATGGTAACTGGTAACAATATTCATGTAATTAGGGAAAGAGAAAGTTATCAAGATTTAATTAGAGGCGAAAGTTTATTGCCGAAAGCTAATTAAATGGGAAATATGTTACAGATAGGATTAGCAAATCCCAGGGGATTTTGTGCCGGTGTTGAAAGAGCAATTCTTATTGTAGAGGAGGCTCTTGAAAAATACGGTGCACCTATATACGTTAGGCATGAAGTTGTTCACAATAAATTTGTTATAAAAGGGCTAGAAAAAAAAGGTGCTATTTTTATAGAGGATCTGAAAAAAGTCCCTAAAGGGAGCCATATAATTTTTAGTGCTCATGGAGTATCCAAATTAATTAAAAGTGAAGCCGAAGATTTTAATTTAATACCTATTGATGCAACATGTCCATTGGTAACTAAAGTGCATAACCAAGTAAACAAATTAGGAGATAAAGAATTTAATATTGTTATGATTGGGCATAAAGGACATCCTGAAGTTGAGGGGACTATGGGGCAAGTAGACACAAAAAATTCAAATTCCAAAATTTTTTTAGTTGAAAATATAAGCGATGTAGAGAATTTACAAATAGATAAATTTGAAAATATAGGGTTTGTAAGTCAAACAACATTGTCCATGGATGATACTGCTTCAATTATAGATGCCTTGAGGAAAAAATATCCTAAAATAATAGGCCCTAAAAATGATGATATTTGTTACGCAACACAAAATAGACAGGATGCTATTAAATCTATGGTTAAAAATCATGATTTGATAATAGTTGTTGGGTCAAGTAATAGTTCAAATTCAAATCGATTAGTTGAAATAGCAAAAAAAGAGGGCGTTAAATCTTTATTAATTGATGATGTAGATAGTTTTGATCCATTATGTTTATTAAATAAAAAAAATATAGGAATCTCAGCAGGAGCATCGGCTCCCGAGATTTTAGTAAGAAATCTTATTAAAAAAATTAAGGAACACTCTGAAGTATCCATCAAAGAGCTTGATGGAATTAAAGAAAATGTTATCTTTAAGTTACCAGTAATTTGAGGGAACATAAATATAAAATTCCAATTTCAGCTTTAGTCCTTATTTACAACAAACAAAATGAGATTTTATTGCTACACCGAGCTGATAAAGAAAATTACTGGCAGTCTGTTACTGGAAGTATTGAAGAGAACGAATTACCAATCGATGCTGCGAAAAGAGAGGTATTCGAGGAGACAGGAATAAGAGCTGAAGATCATTTATTCCAGGATTGGAAGATGAATAATCAATATGAGATTTTTAAACACTGGCGCTATAGGTATGAGCCAGGTGTGGAATTAAATACTGAGCATATCTTTGCTTTAGAAGTCCCTAAACAAATTCCAATAAAATTAAGTCCTGAAGAACATATCGAGTATCAGTGGTTAGGAGCTAAGGAAGCCGAAAAAAAAGTTTTCTCGTGGACAAATGTAAAGGCGATTGAAAATTTATGCAAAATAAAACTAATTGAAGGATAAAATATAGGGTATGAATATAGCAACTATTAAATTTGATTCTTTCGAGAAACTTCAAAGCGAGGACTGTCAAGACAGGATTATTAAAGCCCGCAAAGCTTTAGGAGAAAAAATAGTAATTCTAGGGCATCATTATCAAAATGAAACTGTTTACCGTCATGCTGATTATGCTGGAGACTCACTAAAGCTTGCTCAATATGTTCAACAATTGGATGCAAAATACATTGTATTCTTGGGGGTTCATTTTATGGCCGAAGTCTCAGATATATTGTCTAGAGAAGATCAGATTACTGTTTTACCAGATCTTTCAGCAGGGTGTTCGATGGCAGATATGGCAAACTTAGCAAAAGTAGAAAGAACTTATAGAGAGCTTTCAAAAGTTTTAGATTTTGATCAAACAATCACCCCAATAACCTATATTAATTCAGCCGCAGACCTTAAAGCATTTTGTGGGGAGCATAATGGAATTGTATGTACCTCTACTAATGCACCAAAAATTTTAGAATGGGCCTTTAAGAAAAGACCAAAAGTTTTATTTTTTCCAGATCAAAATTTAGGTAGGTGGACAGGTTATAAGATGAATATACCTTTAGAAGATATGACGGTGTGGGATCCAGACTTACCTCTTGGAGGACTTACAGAAAAACAAATTATAGACTCAAAAATTCTTCTATGGAAAGGTCATTGTGCAGTTCATCAAATGTTTAGACTTGAGCATATTGAAAATTTTAGAGCGTTACACCCCGATGGGCTTGTTATCTCTCACCCTGAATCCCCTTTTGAGGTATGTAAGAATTCTGATTTCGTAGGGTCAACTGAATTTATTTTAAAGACCATTCAAAAATCAGAAAAAAATACTAAGTGGCTAGTAGGAACAGAACTTAATTTAGTAAATAGATTGGCTAATGAAATGAAGTCAGAGGGAAAGCATGTACAATTTATGTCCCATGTTGTTTGTGAATGCTCCACTATGGCAAGAATAGATCCCCAACACTTAGCATGGACATTAGAAAATATTTTAAAGGATACCCCTGTAAATATTATAAAAGTAAAAGAAAGTGAAGCTAAGTTAGCCAAGCTGGCATTAGACAGAATGCTTGATGTCACCTAAAAAAAAAGAATGCTCGCTATGTAATAAGCAAAATTACCCTATCATTTGGGTTGATAGATTTTGTCGAGTGATACTAATCAATGATCAAAACTACCCTGGATATTGTCGTGTTGATTTAATAAGTCACAAAAAAGAGATGGCTGATTTGTTGGAGGATGAAAAATTCAATATAATGCGTGTAGTATTTAAATTAGAATCGCTTATAAAAGTATTTCTAAAACCAGATAAAATAAATTTAGCATCTTTAGGGAATATAACGCCACACATACACTGGCATGTTATTCCTAGGTTTAGGGAGGATACGCATTTCCCCAAAAGTATTTGGTCTGACCCGCAAAGAAAATCTAAAATAAAAGATTTTGAATTATCTAAAGAAAAAGAATTTATTGATTATTTGTTTGCTGGCTTAAATTAAGAGTCTAGTAACAATATTTCCATGAATTAAATGTTGGTCCACTATTTCATCAATATCATCCTCATCAAAATATCGGTACCAGATTCCTTGAGGGTAAACAACCATTAATGGACCATCCTGACAACGGTCTAAACACCCACCTTTATTTATTCGGGTTTTATTAGGTCCATTTAGGTTTAATGTCTTAATTTTTTTCTTCATATAATTAAAAATATTTTCGGCATTATAGTCACTACAACATTGAGAGCCATCAACTCTAGTATTTAAGCAAAAAAATATGTGATTTTTGTAATAACTCATCAATTTTTACTTGAAAAATTATGATTTTTAGAAAATTTCCATGTTCGCGTTATAGTTACAAAATCAATTTCATCTTTCATACGAGCTGAAAATTTTGCATAGGGCTCGCCCATCAAAACTATATCTAGAGCAGCCTGATCTAAATCTTTTTTCCCAGAACTTTTATTAATTGTCATTTTTTGAATTATACCTTCAGAGTCAAGAGATACTGTCATTACTAAAGAGCCAAATAGCCCTAAATTTTTTGCAGATTCTGGGTAATTCATTGATCCCATCCGTTCAACTTTTCTTTTCCAGGATTCAAAGTATAACTTATACATATAGTCTTTAGATTTAGAAGAGATTTTTTTTATTCGATTAAGACCAGTTTTATTTTGTTTTGTAGGGGGTGAACTGAAAGTGCTGATGTTTGAAATAATATTAAGTGTATCAATTTTATTTCTTTTATTTTTTAAATTAGTAGAATTATTTAAATTTAATGGGTTAGCCTTAACAATCAATTTTTCAGATTTAATATTTTTTGGTTTTTTATTTTTTATTTCTTTAGTATCAATTTTTTTTGGGGATTTTTGATTTAACTGATTTTCTTGAATATTTATTTCAATCTCCACTTCTTTATTTGTGTTATTAGAATTTTTGATAAAACTCCCAAGATCTATTTTTTCTATAAGAATAAGATGAATAAGAATTGACATAAAAATAGATATAAAAAAAATAATATTTGGCTTATATTTTTTCACACTTATGAGCCTTTTAACAAATCTATCACTTTTTTATGTAAAACAGAAAAATTTCCATTACTCATAAAAAGAATTTTATCACTGGGTTTAGCTTCTGAAATAATAGCTTCTGATAGCTCTGTTAAGTCTTCTAGTACCTTTATATTATGATGCTTTTCAAATAGCACTTCTGGATTCCATGATAAATTTTTAGAATAACAAAAAACAAAATCTGCATTTTTTAAACTGTTTAGTAAATCATCCTTCATAGTTCCTAGTTTCATTGTATTTGACCTTGGTTCTATTACTGCAATAATTCTTCCATTCTTTGAGTTTTTCTTTAGTCCTTCTAAGGTTGTTTTTATTGCAGAGGGATGGTGAGCAAAGTCATCATAGAGTTCTATTTGGTTTGATGTGTGAATTAACTCCATTCGTCTCTTTACTCCATTAAACTTATTTAATGATTCTATTGAATCAATTGGAGTTATCCCTACATGCCTAGCTGCCGAAATTGCTGCTAAAGCATTCATAAGATTATGATGACCGATTAGTGCCCAGTTTATAGTTCCTTGGTTTTTTTTATTTAGAAGTACTTTGAAAGAAGATGAGTCGTCTTCTATTTTCTCATATTCCCATTGACTATCATCACCGAAGTATTCAATCTCCGACCAAGATCCTTGTTTAATTAAGTTACTTAATGGTCGGCTTTCCGAGTTTACTAAAACCTTACCTTCACTAGGTATGGTTCGAATTAAGTGATGGAAATGTTTTTCAATGTGAGTGATATCATCAAAAATATCAGCATGGTCAAACTCAAGATTGTTTAAAATTAATGTTCTTGGGTGGTAGTGAATAAATTTAGATCTTTTATCAAAAAAAGCAGTATCGTATTCGTCAGCTTCGATTATAAAAAAACTGGGTACGTTTTTATTATTATCTTTTGCAAGTCTCGCTGAAACACCAAAGTTATTTGGTATTCCTCCAATCAAAAATCCTGGAGCTAACCCACATGATTCTAGTATCCAAGATAGCATTGCAGATGTTGTTGTTTTTCCATGAGTTCCTGCTACAGCTAGAACCCATTTATCAATCAGAATATTTTCATATAGCCATTGAGGCCCAGAAGTAAATAGTAAGTTCCTATTTAATATCATCTCCATCAATTCATTTCCCCGAGAAATGACATTGCCGATTATATATATATCCGGTGTATGAATGTGCTCTGAAAGTGAGTACCCTTCAGTTATTTCTATTCCTAAAGTTTTAAGTTGAGTTGACATTGGTGGGTAAACATTTTGATCACACCCAGTTACTTTATGACCTTGTGTTTTTGCCAGAGCGGCAATACCACCCATAAATGTTCCACATATACCAAGTATGTGAATATGCATATTTACCTTAAATTAGGCGCAAGCCATTTTTTTAGTGTTTCAATTTCAATATTTCTACGGTTAGCCATATCAGTCAGTTGATCTTGATCAATTTTATCTACACTAAAATATTTAGAATGTGGGTGGGAAAAATAAAAACCACTTACTGATGATGCTGGCAGCATTGCCATACTTTCAGTTAGCTTCATACCAATATCGTTGGCTTCTAATAACTTAAAGATATCTTTTTTCACAGTGTGCTCTGGACAAGCCGGATATCCGGGAGCAGGCCTTATTCCCTCATAATTTTCTTTTATCATATCTTCTTTAGATATTTTAGTTGTATCTTGATATCCCCATAAATCCATTCTTATTCTATCATGCATATATTCAGCAAATGCTTCAGCTAATCTATCAGTAAGTGCTTTAACCATAATTAAACTATAATCATCTTCAGATTTTTCAAAAATAGTTTCATATAGTTCTGTATTAATTCCTGAGGTAACTGCAAACATACCAATATAATCTGCAATTCCGGAAGATTTTGAAGCAATGTAATCAGCTAGGCATTGATTTGGTTTTTGTACGCCTTTGATAGCTGGCTTTTCTGTTTGTTGGCGCAAACAATAATACGTAAAGATTGGGTCTAATCTATCTTCATTGAGATATATCTCGATATCATCATCGTTAATTGTATTTGCAGGATAAAAACCAATTACTCCGTTTGCTTTTAGTTTTTTTTCATTAATTAGTTTATTGAGCATCTTCTGCGCATCATTAAAGAGTTGTGTGGCACTTTCCCCAACAATCTTATCTTTAAGTATATTTGGATATTTTCCATGTAAATCCCATGTTTGAAAGAACGGAGCCCAATCTATGTATTCTGCAAGTAATTTAAGGTCAATATTTTTAAATACTCTACGCCCAATAAATTTTGGTTTTTTTGGATGGTAGCTTAACTGCAATTTATTTGCCCTCGCTTTTTCCAAAGAGATATAATTAGCCCCTTTTTTATTTAGGTGAAGTTGCCTCACATTTTCGTAGTCTTTAGATAAGCCAATTAGATAATCAACTTTTTGTTTAGGATCCATTAAAGATTGCATCATTGATACAGATCTAGAAGCGTCTGTTACATGAATCACAGGGCCCTCATAATTTGGAGCAATTTTTACAGCCGTATGTGCTCTAGATGTTGTTGCCCCACCAATTAAAAGAGGGACATTATTATTTTTAAAGTAGGGGTCTCTTTGCATTTCACTTGCAACATGTGACATCTCTTCAAGTGAAGGAGTTATTAGTCCAGAAAGACCAATAATATCTACATTTTCTTCCTTAGCTTTTGCAAGAATTTCTGAGCAGGGAACCATTACGCCCATATTTACGACTTCAAAGTTATTACATTGTAAAACTACCGAAACAATATTTTTTCCAATATCATGAACATCACCTTTAACCGTTGCAATTAGCATTTTTCCTTTTGGCTTAGCTTTAATTCCAGTTCTTCTTTCATCTGCTTCTTTCTCTTTTTCAATGAAGGGGATAAGGTGAGCGACAGCCTGCTTCATTACTCTTGCAGATTTAACTACTTGTGGTAAAAACATTTTCCCTTGCCCAAATAAATCTCCAACTACGTTCATTCCATCCATTAGCGGCCCCTCAATTACGTTAATTGGACGTCCGCCTTCTTTACTCATAATACTTATTCTTGCTTCTTCAGCATCCTCAACAATAAAATCTGTTACCCCATGAACCAACGCATACTCAATTCTTTTTTCAACACTTAGTGGATTTTTTTCATCACCACGCCAATTTAATTTAAGTTCTTCTTTTTTACTTCCAGTTAATGTCCCGGCAATCTCAATCATTCTTTCTGTAGAATCAGAACGTCGATTGAGAATCACATCTTCCACAGCTTCTTTTAAGTCGTCAGATAAATCATCATAAAGACCTACCATTCCTGCATTTACTATTCCCATAGTCAAACCCGCTTTTATTGCGTGGTATAAAAAAACTGTATGAATAGCTTCTCGTGCTGCATTATTCCCTCTGAAGCTAAAACTTACATTTGATACACCACCAGAAATTTTGGCGTGAGGTAGATTTTCCTTAATCCATCTTGTGGCATTTATAAAGTCAACTGCATAATTATTGTGTTCCTCGATTCCAGTTGCTACAGCAAAAATATTGGGGTCAAATATAATGTCTTCAGGAGGAAATCCTATTTTTTTTATTAATGTATCGTAAGCTCGTTTACATATTTCGGTTTTTCTTTCATATGTATCTGCTTGGCCTTTTTCGTCAAAAGCCATTACGATAACTGCTGCGCCGTAATTAAGGCAAAGCTGAGCCTGCCTTAGAAATGATTCTTCACCCTCTTTTAATGATATTGAATTTACAATAGCCTTGCCTTGCACACATTTTAATCCTGCTTCAATCACATCCCACTTTGAAGAGTCAATCATTATTGGTATTCTTGCTATATCTGGTTCAGAAGCAATTAAATTAAGAAAATGCTTCATTGCATTGAGTGAATCGAGCATTCCTTCATCCATATTTATATCAATTACTTGAGCTCCGTTTTCCACCTGCTGCCTTGCAACAGAAACCGCTTCTTCATATTTTTCATCAATAATTAAATTAGAAAATGCTTTTGATCCAGTCACATTTGTTCTTTCACCTACATTAATAAACAGTGATTCATTATTTATTTCGAGAGGTTCTAGTCCAGATAACCTAGTAAATGGTTCCTGTAAAGGAATTGCTCTGGGTTTTAGATTATTTACTTCGATTGCAATCGCTTTAATATGTGCTGGTGTTGTTCCACAACAACCACCTGCAATATTGAGAAACCCACTATCAGCAAATTCTTTCAACAAAGAAGATGTATCATTTGGTTTTTCATCAAAACCAGTGTCTGACATAGGGTTTGGTAATCCTGCATTTGGGTATATACAAATATAAGCATTTGAAATTTTTGATAGTTCTTCAGCATAGGGCCTCATTAATGCAGCTCCTAATGCGCAATTTAACCCTATGGTTAGTGGCTTTGCATGCCTGACAGAATTCCAAAATGCGCTTACAGTTTGACCTGATAATATTCTTCCTGATGCATCAGTTACAGTCCCTGATATCATCAGAGGGAGTCGGGTCGACTCCTCCTCAAATATAGTTTGAATAGCAAAAAGAGCCGCCTTACAATTAAGTGTATCAAATACTGTTTCAACCAAAAGGATGTCAACACCTCCCTCAATTAAAGCTTTGGTTTGTTCTTTATAACTTGCAACCAATTGATCAAAGTTAACGTTTCTTGCGCCAGGGTCATTTACATCAGGAGATATTGAAGCAGTTTTTGGAGTAGGTCCGATAGCACCAGCTACAAACCTTGGCTTCTCTGGAGTTGAAAATTTTTTGGCAGCTAGCTTTGCAAATTTTGCTGCATTTATGTTCATCTCATAAACAAGATCAGCCATATAGTAGTCGTCCTGAGCGATACTATTTGCTCCAAAAGTATTTGTTTCAATAATATCAGCACCTGCCGCAAAGTAATCTTCGTGTATTTTTTGTATGATTGATGGTTGAGTAATGTTGAGTAGCTCATTATTACCTTTTAAAAATAACTCTCTTTCACCTTTTGGCGATGAAAATTCAATAAACTTTGAGCCCCTATAATCTTCTTCACTTAAATGATGCTGTTGGATCATGGTGCCCATAGCGCCATCCATTATCAGAATTTTTTCTGAAAGAAGTTTCTTAAGTATTTTTTCCGTTTCAGGGATTTGTAATTTTTTCATTAGATTATTATAAGATTAATGAGAGTTGCATGAAATCTATTATTAAATATTATTTTTTTAACTTTGCTTCTAAAGCCTCTAGTTTTGCTTCTAAAGTCTCTAGTTTTTCTCTTGTTCGTTTTAGAACCCCTGTTTGAACATCAAACTCTTCTCTATTAATTAGCTCTAATTTGGTGAACATGCCCTGTAATAGTGCATTTATATTATCTTCCGCATCACTTATTGGCGATTCTTTAATAATATTTCTTATTTTATTTGATAATTTTTGAAGTTCTTCTTTATTAAGCATAGTATAAAAGATGTAAAACATTGATTCTATCAGGGTTTTTGTAAAACTTTAGAAGTATAAATATTTATTATTCCCCAATAAAAAATATTTTAGTTATAAATGAAAGTTTGGCATGGTAATTGCTTTAATTAATAGTGTACGCAGTTAAGACTGTGTAATTTAATAAAAAGGAGAAACTAAATTATGAAAGTGAACCTAATTAAAGCAGCTGTTACGGGAGTCTTATTTCTTCCGATGTCATCTGTTTTCGCAGAAGATGCAGTTAGTGATTATAGTTTTAGTGCAAATGTTGGTCTTTATTCAGACTATATTTTCCGTGGCTATACACAGACTCAGGGTCAGCCAGCACTTCAGGGTGGTTTTGATATGGCACATGCAAGTGGCTTTTACGCAGGTACATGGGCATCAAACGTAGATTGGACTACTGCTGGTGGTTATATGAAAGACAACAGTATAGAAATTGATCTCTATGCTGGGTATGCTACCGAAGTTTCAGGGTTAGGAGTGGATGCCGGTTTACTTCAATTTATATACCCAGGTGATGACATCGCTGGACAGGCCTCTACATCAGCTACGGAAATCTACGCTGGTGTTAGTAAAGATATCGGAGCGTTTAGTCTTGGCTTAACTACTTATTATGTTTTATCTGACGACGCATGGGGCTTTGTAAATGCTGATGGTTCTATTTATTGGGATCTAAGTGTTGCAACTTCAGTGGGCCCTTTGGATTGGGCATTTCATTTAGGCGATCAATCTTTTGAAGGCTCAGGTAATGAAGCTTATGACTACACTGACTGGAAAGTAGATGTGAGTTATGCGCTTAATGACAACTTTACTGTTGGAGCGTTCTATACCGATACAGATATGACTGAAACTACCTGGACAGTTGATGGTGAATATTTAGGTGATTCTGCTGTTGGTGCATATTTAAGTGCAGGGTTCTAAGAAAGAAAACTAAGGGTTTGGGGGTTTACACCCCCTCTCCATTTTAAAGCTAACAATTTAGGGGAATAATATGAAACTTATTACTGCTGTAATCAAGCCATTTAAGCTTGATGAAGTTAGGGAGGCTCTCTCTGAGATTGGTGTTCAGGGGATCACTGTCACCGAGGTCAAAGGTTTTGGTCGTCAGAAGGGCCACACCGAACTCTATCGAGGTGCTGAATACGTCATCGATTTCTTACCAAAAGTTAAAATAGATATCGCTGTCTCCGACAAACTTGCAAAAAAAGTTATTGAGGCCATTTCAAAATCTGCGCTCACCGGAAAAATTGGTGATGGGAAGATTTTTGTTATGCCACTTGATCAAGTCCAACGCATTCGAACCGGTGAAACCGGCGAAGATGCATTATAAAAGGGAGACTGAAATGAAAAAATTATTTTCAAAGTTTAGTTTTGCTGGCCTTATGGGTCTTTTAATGCTGGGATTTTCCCAAGTTGCGCTATCAGAAGAAATGGTAGCGTTAGTAGAAGAGGTTGCAACTATTAATTCAGGTGATACTGCCTGGATGATTGTTGCTACTATTTTGGTCATTATTATGGCTATACCGGGACTTGCTCTATTTTATGGTGGCTTAGTGCGATCGAAAAATATGCTATCTGTCTTAATGCAGGTTTTCGTGACCTTCTCGTTAATGTCGGTGTTATGGGTCATTTATGGATATAGTATGGCATTTACTGAAGGGCCCTATAATACATATGTGGGGGGTCTTGGATCTGCATTCTTAAGTAATATTACGTCGGATTCGGTTTCAGGGACTATTCCAGAGTATGTGTTTGTTACCTTCCAGTTAACTTTTGCGGCACTTACTCCTGCTCTTATTGTGGGTGGCTTTGCAGAAAGAATTAAATTTTCTGGAATGCTGTTGTTTATGGTTGGTTGGTTTACTATAGTTTACCTACCTATTTGCCATATGGTATGGGGCGGGGGACTTATCTCCTCGTGGGGCGCAATTGATTTCGCTGGTGGAACAGTTGTACATATAAATGCAGGAATTGCAGCTTTAGTTCTCGCCTTAGCAATCGGACCAAGACTAGGTTATGGTAAAGAGGCAATGGCTCCACATAATTTGCCATCTACCATGATTGGGGCTTCATTACTTTGGGCTGGCTGGTTTGGGTTTAATGTAGGCAGTGAACTTGCTGCTGACGGTGTAGCGGGAATGGTTATGATCAATACTCAAGTGGCAACAGCTGCAGCAGTATTAGGATGGTTATTCATAGAAAAATTACAAAAAGGGAAGGCATCTATGTTGGGCGGTGCATCAGGAGCTATTGCAGGCCTTGTTGCAATTACTCCAGCATGTGCAGTTGTTGGTCCAATGGGTGCAATAATACTTGGTTTCATATCAGCAATTATTGCTTATTGGGCATGTACTAGCCTTAAAAAAGCATTAGGCTATGATGATTCACTTGATGTATTTGGTATTCATGGCGTAGCAGGAATGGTCGGTGCAGTAGGGCTTGCAGTTTTAATGTCACCAAGTTTTGGCGGGGTAGGCTATGACGATGGAGTAACTATGGCTAGCCAATTTATTATTCAACTTAAATCAGTTGGGTTTACAATTATTTGGTGTGGAGTAGCAAGCTATATCCTCTTTAAAGTTGTGGATACTTTAGTCGGTATGCGCGTGACAGAAGAAGATGAAAGAGCTGGTCTAGATACAACCTCACATGGTGAAACTGCGTACCACTCGTAGTTATTTCCTCTCATTGTAATTAAGATTGACTCTAAGAGCCCATTTTAAATGGGCTCTTTTTTTAACGCCTAACTAGGAGCCGAAATTTTACTAATTGAGTATTAATGATTTTACGTAGGGTATTTTCATAAGAAATAAAGTGTTTATTAGAGAATAGCAATCTATAGTTACGTAACTGCTTTTTAAATAAAGTAGAATTTAAACAAAAAAAGGAGATTACATTATGTGGACAACACCATCAGCAACTGAAATGCGTTTTGGTTTTGAAGTAACAATGTACGTAATGAATAAGTAATTAATTTTTACTGAAATTTAAAAAAAGGAACCTTCGGGTTCCTTTTTTTTAAAACTTATTATTTAGTTTTTGATGTAATAAGTTTCTGAACTATTATCCCGTTCACTATGCCAAATATAAATGCAGATATAAGGAATAAAGGTAATAAATACAATATGCCGTCGTGTGGAATAATCCAAACCCTTACTACGATAAATTGACCAACAATATGTGCAAGCGAAGCCAATAGACTTATACTAATTAAGCTAAAGTTTTTTTTGTTATAGTTTTTAAAAATTAAAACTATCAATAAACTACAAAGTGCTCCTGATAAACTAAGAAAAAATGTTGGGCTTAAGAAGGTTCCAATAATAATACTTGTTATAAATACTCTTATTAAAGAAACCCAAACACCAGTCTGATAATCAAACTTAAAAATAGTATACAAAATAATTATATTAGCAATTCCAGGCTTCACACCAGGAATTGGGCTTGGTAAAAAAAATTCTACTAAAGATATAGCTACTGCAATCGCAGCTAATTTAGCAATTTTATGATCGTTAGAGTTGGTTTTAATAGTTGATTGAGTCAAATTGTTCCTTGTTACCTATTACAGAAATTGAGATCTGATTAGGCAGGCAAATAATTGTCTGATTTATTTTTTTTATCCAGCCTTGATGTATACAATATTGTTTTTTACAGGGAGATTTTGAAAATCTTGCACGGTTATTATCTATAATTATTTCTGACGTCCCCATGAGACTATCAATAATAAAAGTATTTTTCTGGTTAAGGCTATAAGTACCAATAATTTCGTTATTTTTTTCTATTTTAAGATATTGTCCTTGTGGAAACTCCCAGTAATATTTAGTAATAAAAAATATTAGAGAAATAAAAAGTAACATTACAAGCCAGTCACCGGACTTAAATTTTTTAATTAGTAATAATATTTTTTGCATCAGGTTCTTGATACCAGCTAATTTCATTCATCATATCTTTGCTAATAATAATACTATTATCTTCCATAATAATAAGAAAGTAATTAAGTCCTAGTGACTTTGCTACAATAAATTTCTTATTTTTATGGGCAATAAATAGGGGTTTTGAATAAACATCAGACAACGTGCCGGAGTTAACGGATGGAGGTGTTAGAACAATAGCAGATTGTGTGCCTTGTGAGGGTAAGCCTGTAAAAGGGTTTATTAGGTGAGAATATCTAATTTCGTCATCAATTAAATATTTTTGGTAATCACCAGAGGTACCAATTGACCACCCAGGCTTTAGGGGTATTTTAGCAATTACCCCGGGTTCTCTTGGGTTTTGAATGGCAACGACCCAGGTTTTAGAGCCACGCTTACCAAGCGCTAAAATATTACCTCCGATATTAATTAAAGCATTAGGAATGTCATTGACACTTAAGATATTTTTTATCTGGTCGAGTGCATAACCTTTTCCATAGCCTCCCAAATCAATTTGGACAGAATTATTCCTTGATTTTAAAATATTATTTTTAATTGAAATATTATTCATTGAAGGTTTTAATGTAACTAAACTATTTATAGCTTCTTTACTAGGAAGTTTTGTTGGAAGTGTCTCTGAATGAAATCCCCATAAGTTAACTAATTTTCCGATAGCCGGGTTAAATATACCTTTAGTATTATTTTCTAAAGTTGAAGCATCATGAATTATATTAATAATTTCATTATTATTTATATATATAGATTTGTCGTTTGCTATAGCTTGATTAATATCATTAATAATACCCGGATTCCATGGGTGGAGAAGTTGGTGAAGCCTATTTAACTCTTCGATAATTTCATTACTTATATTTTTTGCTGTCTCTTCTTTTTCCCCGTAAATCTTTATGTCTACTAGAGTACCAAAAATGTAATGTTTTTTTTGATATATTGGGTCATAGGAGCACCCATATATAAGACAAAAAAACAAAGAGACGATTATTTTATTAAAGGACATCAATGATATGTTTAGCTACATCAAAATCAGATTGTTCTGAGATTTCTACTATCCCTGTTGGGCTGGTGACATTAATCTCTGTTAGAAAATCTCCAATTATGTCTAAACCGACAATAGTTAATTCTGTATTGATTAAATATTCCCTAACTCTTTTAACTATTTTTTTATCATTTTCAGATAATTTTTTTACAATCCCCTTCCCACCTTTAGCAAGGTTGGCTCTAAAGTCAGAAGAAGAAGGAACTCTTGAGAGAGCATAAGGAATGGCATCTCCTTTAATTACTATAATTCGTTTGTCTCCATCCTTAATCTCTGGTAAATATCTTTGTGCCATTATTTGTTTCTGTTCATTATTAGTAATAGTTTCTAATATGACATTTATATTTTTATCATTTTTATTAAGCATAAAAATTCCATTACCGGCCATTCCATCAAGGGGTTTTAAGATTATCTTTTCTTCTTGCTTCAGAAAATCTTTAATCTTAAAAGCTTGTGACGAAACAATAGTAGGAGGAATAATGTCTTGAAATTTTAAGATTGATAATTTTTCGTTATGATTCCTAATGGAGCTAGGATTATTTATTATTTTTACATTAAGATTTTTTGCATATTCAAGTTGATGCGTTAAATTAAGATAATTATCATCAAAAGGTGGATCTTTTCTAATAAATATTTTCGAAAAATAGCTAAGATAATGTAATTCTTTTTGGGACAAATCTATTGTACTGTTACAGCCTAAAATTTTATGAGATGAAACATCTATGATACAACCATGGTTTATTGAGATCTCGTTCATTGTTGTGTAATGGGCCTCAATATTACTTTCAAGGCAAGCTTTTATAAGTGCCACCGATGTATCTTTATAAATTTTTAGTGAATTAATGGGGTCTGTAATAAAAAGATATTTTTCCATAGTTAGTCTTTTAATTCTTTAGCGGCTGCAAGAAGTGCGAGTCTTGCAATGACGCCGTAAGCATAAAATCTGTTAGCTTTGTCATCACACGGCCTTCCTTGATCCGGCATAAGACAAGATGTTTCAAATGAAACCGGGACAAAATGCATACCAGGTGAATTAAGGTTCTCATCTTTTTCTTTGTTAGTATGCACTCGATAAAAACCACCAACAACGAAATGATCTATCATATAAACAACAGGTTCAGCTACAGAGTCATTAACGGTTTCTTCTGTATGAACGCCCTCTTGAATAATGACTTCTGTGACTTTTATTCCGTCCTTAACAACAGACATCTTCTTTCTCATCTTGCGATTAAGATTTAGAACATCTTCACTATTCTTAATTGTCATAATTCCCATACCATAGGTTCCTGCATCAGCTTTTATAACCACATATGGTTCATGGGAAATATTATATTGTGAATATTTTTTCTTGATCTTTATTAATAATTTTTCTATGTGCTCAGCTAACTGAATCTCCCCTTCTCGCTCAAGAAAATTTAAACCGTTTAATTTTTCGAAATAGGGATTAATTAGCCAGGGATCAATTTTAGTAAATTTAGAAAATTCTTCTACTATTTGATTATAGTAGCTGAAGTGTATTGATTTTCTTCTTGTTGGCCAGCCTGCTGAAAGAGGTGGAATAATTCTTTGATTAAGATTGTTAAGTTTATCTGGTACACCAGCAGAAAGATCGTTATTAAGAATAATTGCGCATGGCTTAAAAGTTGTTGAATCTTTATTTTTCAAAAATAATCTATCATTTTCTCTATGAATAGGCTCAATTTTTATCGAATTTTTTTCATCAATTTCAATTATTTGTATTTCATTTATATTCGGAGCAATACTACCAATCCTTACCTCAATCCCAGAATTTTTTAAAATCTCTGTTAGTTCAAATATATTTTTTAAGTAAAAGATATTTCTTGTATGGTTTTCAGGAACAAGTAAGACTTGCCTCGCATCTGGGCAAATTTTTTCAATAGCGATTGATATAGCTTGGATCGTAAGAGGCGCAAAATCAGGATTTAAGTTATTAAATCCGCCTGGAAAAAGATTGGTATCAACAGGGGTTAATTTAAAGCCAGAATTTCTTAGGTCAACGGAGGCATAAAATGGCGCCGTATATTCTAACCATTGAGTCCTAAACCAATGCTCAATATCACAACTATGATTAATTATATAGTTTTCGAGATCAAGCAACTCAGAACTTAAATCAGTTTTTAAAATAGGGATCATAAAATTTATACTCCTT